>Ga0314774_1000133_pt1 | contig 66043 bp, 56 predicted proteins | sample MetaGCBIA2018_FD_204515 | JGI IMG/M metagenome (GOLD analysis project Ga0314774, IMG submission 204515) | Cryopeg brine microbial communities from Beaufort Sea near Barrow, Alaska, United States - CBIA 2018 | ecosystem: Environmental > Aquatic > Marine > Coastal | place: USA: Alaska | collected... | reverse complement strand
GTATAATACAGAAAGATTACACTCAACATTAGGATATCTTACTCCTTTAGAAATGGAAATGAAATTAAGAGGAATTATTAAAATAGCGGCTTAAGAAAAATAGTCACAAATTTACTAGGTAGTCCAGTCCTATAGGTAAATTTGAAAAAATATTATCTGTTTGTCCACTATAATCTTCAGGCAAGTTATCTCCACTTATACTATATGTGTAATTTCCGTCGCCACCACTTACGCCACTAGCTGTTATACTTCCTAACGATCCATTACAAGATGTAGTCGAAAGTTCTAAAGTTAAGCCTGTTAATTGAGGATAAATTGTAACAGTATGAGTCGTCTGAACATCGCTAAGAGTCGTATCTGTAGCGGTTAGTGTTATGGTATATTGGATAGGATTTGTAGTCGTATTTATTGGATAAGAATGACTTTCAAAGGTATAATCTAAAAATTCTTCATCTCCAGCTATTAAAGGATCAGGATCACTATATAATATAGGTGCAACAGTTATTGGTGATGAGGAATCACCATAAGTAATAACAAAAGTATAGGGTGCTGAAATTGGATTAAAAACGTCTCCATCATAAATTTTTCCCCCCGTAACATTTGTAGTTACAGTTACATCATTACAATTTAAAGGATAATTAAAATCAGTCACTAGTGGCCCATCTACAGTAATGTTGGGTAAATCGTTTTTGCATTGAGAATAATTATTGCTATCTGGACAACTTGGAATTCCACCAGCATTGGCATCCCAACTTACTAAAATATCCTTCAATTCAAACTGATTACCACATGCATAGGTTACATTCGCAACCTTATATAAACCAGAAACAATTGGGCCTGTTCTTTTTATTGTGTAAATGGTTGGTGTTCCATTATCAATAACTAATTGAAATTGAGCGAAAAAATTATGTTTAGATCCATTTGGGCGAACATCAATAAAAATCCAAACATTATCTGAATTATTGTTTAAATCAGAATCTGAATCATTAATATCATTACAATTATTTATTTTGGTGCCATCTCCAAAACCAAAGTAAGCACTCCATATCTCAACAGAATTTGCACTACAACCTCCTTCATAAGTACAAGCAGGATCAGTAGTACTAGTTGTAATGTCAGTATCTATTATCTGTGAATAACCAACCGAAGTTGAAAACAACAACACTAAAAAAGTCGCTAAATTAATAAGAGTAAATTTTTTCATAATCTTTTTATTTAAATAAAACCGTCAATAAATTCCTTATAATATGGGGTCTAAAAAACATATACTGTTAAGCAATTAAATCAATATTTGGGTCATGTTTTATAGATAATACTCCTTAGCATTACTATATGTGGGGCAAAATAATTATGAAATTATGGGGCACAAATTTCATCTCCATACTAAAGATAATACAGAAATTTATTATAACGACACGTGTAAACGCCTATTTTTTAGAAACTTAACAAACGGATGAGAATTATAAATAAACGGTAAAAAAAAACATTTAAAATGCAATTATTTAAACGTTACTTTTATTACATTGTTATTTAACACACTCATTATTAGTTATTTAACTTATTTAATAATAAGGAGGTAAAGACATCAAATGCTCCTTATCAGGTATCCAGAATAAGTAAGACGTATTCTCAGCAGACAAATAAAAATTCAATTTTTAAATTTTATTGGGTGTGCATTATGGTAAAAAATAACAGGCAGCTATCTGAACTATTTTGAAAAATGCATAAAAAAGATATAAAAAAACAATACCGATATTTCCTAATTGGAACATCGGTATTGTTTAAACTTTCAACACTTTCTTGTGAAATAATGCGTGTTAAATTGATTTTTCAAAACGGCTTACTAAAAAGGGTACCCATACAACAACCAAATTTGAAATTCACTCACATTCCATTTTTCTGACAAATGTTGACTAAAATTAATGATTAAAGTTTCTTGGTGACGAACTGTGTTTATAAAAATTGAACAAGACAACAATCATTATAAATTTCACTTTCAAATATCAATCCCATAAATATTTCGGAATTTCTCTTTTAATTTTACGGGCAAAATCTTCAATTTCCTGTTGCATCTCCTCTTCGCTAAGTTCCTTATTTTCACCTGCTGCATTTGAATTTTTCATCACCATTTTTTCAGCCAGTTCACTCGCTTTCAATTCAATAAATTTTTCAAGTGAGCTATGATTTGAAACAAACCCATATACAAATTGCATATCCAATGCTTTCCCTGTTTCCTTTAATGATTTTATTGAAATGGAACCAGACAATTCTCTTTTTTCAATGTCTTTAACACCTTGTGAGGTAATTTTTAATTTATGTCCAAGTTGTTGTAAAGTCATATTCAGAGCGGTTCTGATGGTATACACCCATCCCCGCTCAGGAACCTCTATGTTTTTTATTTCATAAAATGGCTTGAGTTTGCGGTCCAGTTGTTCTATGGCTATTTTTTTCTGATTGCGCATACCCGTCTTTTATTGTTTAATTAAGCTTCTTTCCCTTGATGAATAACTCTTTGTGGAAACGGAATTTCAATTCCTTCCCTGTCAAATGCAATTTTTAGTCTTTTACGCAATTCCCCTGTTACTTCCCATTGTTTAAGCGGCAATGTTTCCCCTAAAATTTTTAGCATAATGGAGGAGTCTGCAAAATCATTTACCCTTAAAAACTGAGGAGCACTGATGATAAATGCTCTAAATTGAGCGTCTTGTGCCAATTCATTTCCCACTTTATTCACCACACCAATCACATGTTCCAGATTGGTATCATAAGCAATGCCAATATCCAGATTTACACGGGCAAACTCTTTGGCATAATTTGAAACCTCTTTAATTTCTCCATGTGGAATATGGTGAACGGTTCCGTCTAAATCTCTTAAAGTAGTCATTCTCAGACTGATTTTCTCAACCATCCCTCCTAAATTTTCAAACTTGACATAATCGCCTATTCTGTATTGATTTTCGAGAATGATAAAAAGTCCGGAAATAATGTCGCGGATAAGATATTGGCCCCCAAAACCAAAAGCCAGTCCAACAATTCCTGCTGCGGCCAAAATAGGGCCTATTGCAACACCAAATTCCTCCAACACCATTAATATAAGAACGGAAAAAATGGCAATTTTTGCGGTAATCGAAAAAATTTGAATTAAGGTATCTTCCCTTTTCCTTTCTGCTTCTTTGGAAGAATGATTGCTGGGAACAACCGCCAATCTCACTGTTTTATCAATTAATCTGGTGATGATTTTATTTAAAAATAAAGCAACAACAATAATAACTATTATTCTCAATCCACTGGATAAAAGCCAAGGAACCAAAAGGTCTGTCCATTCTGCAAAATATTCTTTCATTTTCTCTAATTTTTTATTTTGTGTTTGGTGATTTACTTTTTAAAACCACTTCCTTATTTACGTGGTGTATACAGAATTAAACAACACATAATCGGTTGTTAAATCTGTTCCCCAGCCTTTTGCTTTGGCTTTCCCGTTGTGAAGATCCATCACAATTTTAAGATGTGATTCCCTTAACTGTTTTTTTATGAAGTTGGCATTAAATTCCAATGGGATTCCTTGTTCCAACACCTTAATCGTTTTTTTATCAGAACCAATATAAAGATCAATTTTTTCATAATCAAAAGGAAGTCCTGCATTACCGGCAGCACTAATAATCCTTCCCCAATTGGGATCACGGCCAAACATGGCGGTTTTAACAAGGGCAGAATCTGAAATTTTTCGAATCATTATTCTGGCATACTCCTCCGTTGGCGCATTCACTATTTCATATTCGATAAACTTTGAGGCTCCTTCCCCATCTGAAACAATCAACTGGGCCAAATGAGTCATCATTTCTTCAAGATGGATTTTAAAAGTGGCATACCCTTCGTCTTTTTTCGATTTAATGATATCGTTATGAGCCAAACCATTGGCCAATACGATCACCATATCGTTGGTAGATGTATCGCCATCAACTGTGATCATATTGAACGATTTATCAACAGATTCCTTCACCATAATTTTCAACAGTTTAGGTTCTATGGCAATGTCTGTCACTATAAAGCCCAGCATCGTGGCCATATTTGGATGAATCATTCCGGAACCTTTGGCAATTCCTGCCATATTAATTTCACGACCGTCAACTTCAAACTCCACAAAACCTTCTTTTGCAAAAGTATCTGTGGTTAAAATAGCGTTTGCAAGAAAGGCTCCTGCATTGGATCTGTTGGTCAGATTTTTTGCATTTTCCCGAATGCCCTCCACAATTTCAGTGGTTGGAAATTTGACTCCAATGATACCTGTGGAAGCCACCAGCACCAACTCATTGTCAATTTTCAATTCCTCAGCCAATGTTCGCGTCATGGCTTCTGCACCTTCCATCCCTTGTTTTCCTGTAGCTGCATTTGCATTCCCTGCATTAATTACAATGGCCTGGGCTTTGCCGTCTGCAATATGTTTTTTTGATACGGTAACCGGCGCTGCAACCACCTGGTTTTGCGTAAATACCGCTGCCGCACTTGCCGGCACTTTTGAGAAAATGATGGCTAAATCCCTTCTCATGGACTTAACGCCTGTATGTGCGCCCCAACAAGTTATTCCTCTTACGTTTGTTATATTTTTAATCATTTCAATAAATATTATTGTTTGTTAAATTTTCTTTTGAATTAAATATTAAGGGTTTAGCGGAATTAGGTTCAGTCCTTTGGTTTCTTCCAAGCCAAACATAATGTTCATATTTTGAATGGCCTGTCCTGCCGCTCCTTTAATAAGATTGTCAATAACACTTACAACAATCACCATATTGGTTCGTTTGTCATACGTTACATATAAATCGCAATAATTGGTTCCCCTCACATCTTTTATGGCTGGCGCTTGTTTCCTTAACCGCACAAAAGGCGCTTTTGCATAAAAGGCCGTGTACAATTCTTTTAGTTTGATTTCATCCATTTTTTCTGTCGGACGCGCATAAATAGTTGTCAGGATTCCCCTATCAACAGGCAATAAATGCGGCGTAAATTGAATAAGGGTTTCTTTTCCAGAAACCTCATCCAGCATACCTTGTATTTCAATGGTGTGCCTGTGATTTTTAAGTCCGTATGCCTTAAAATTATCGTTCACATTTGAATAAAGGTTGACATTTTTAGCTTTAATTCCCGCTCCGGTAACACCTGTTTTTGAATCGACAATAATGCGGTCTGTTTCAATGAGGTTGTTATCCAGTAAAGGCGCCAGACCTAAAATGGCGCTTGTTGGAAAACAACCCGGATTTGCGATTAAATTTGCTTCTTTAATTTTATCAAAATACAATTCCGGACTTCCGAAAACGGCTTTATGAATGCCTTCTGGATAAATGTGCGGAATTTTATACCATTCTTCATAAATTTCTTGTGAACCCAAACGAAAATCGCCCGAAAGATCAATAATTTTAAAAGACCTGTCATTAAAACGTTTTACGAAATCCATGGAAACGCCGTGCGGCAAAGCAAGAAACACCAAATCAAGCTCGTATTCATCTACTTGATTTATTGACACCAATTTTTGATCGGCGATTCCCTGTAAAAAAGGATGCACATCAGAAAATAATTCTCCTGCCCTGCTTTCAGAAGTAATCATTGCAATTTCAACATCTGGGTGATTGGTGAGAATACGCACCAATTCTGATCCGGTATAACCAGTTGCACCTATAATTCCGATTTTCTTTTTAGCCATTGTCTTTTAGTTCTTTTAATGATTTTTTTAATACTTCCATTGCCTTTTCCAAATCTTCATAACTGATGTTTAAAGGCGGCACCAAACGCAAAACCTTATCGGCAGTGGCATTTGCCAATACCCCATTTTCAAGCATTTTCAATACCAAGGGCTTTGTTTCAAAATTAAATTCCACACCTATCATCAATCCTTTTCCCCGAATTTCTATGATGTCTGTATTTTTCATTGCTAAAATTTTGGCTTTTAACCAATTGCCTTTTTCCTCAGCCTCTTGCATCAAATTTTCAGATTCAATAACTTCTAAGGTTGCCAATGAAGCGGCACACACCAATGGATTTCCTCCAAAAGTTGTTCCGTGGTCGCCAAATTCAATCGCCGAACTTACTTTTTCATTGGAAAGAATGGCTCCAATTGGAACACCACTTCCTAAAGCTTTTGCTAAAGTCATAATATCCGGTTCCACCCCAAAATGTTCTTTGGCAAACATTTTTCCTGTTCGGCCAACACCACACTGAATTTCATCGAAAATCAACACAATACGTTGTTCATCACAAAAGGTTCTCAACGCTTTAAGGAACGTTTTATCCACAATATTAACGCCGCCTTCCCCCTGGATAGGTTCTATAATGATGGCTGCTGTATTGTTGTCGACCGCTTTTTTTATGGCTTCTATGTCATTAAAAGGCACCTGAGAAAATCCCTGCGGAATTGGCTCAAATCCTTTTTGATAGGCTTTTTTTCCAGAGGCAATCGTTGCCAATGTACGTCCGTGAAAGGAGTTTTCAAAAGAAAGTATGTTTCCTCCACGTCCAATGCTATGCGCATATTTACGTGCAATTTTAATAGCGCCCTCAACAGATTCAGCACCGCTATTCGCGAAAAACACCCGATCCAAGCCTGATAATTCCACCAGTTTTTTAGAAAGCATCACCTGTGGTTCACTCAAATAAAAGTTTGAAATATGAATTAATTTGGCTGCCTGATCCTGAATTGCTTTAACCACTTTTGGGTGACAATGGCCAACGCTGTTAACAGCGATACCGCCCAGCATATCAATATATTCATTGCCTTCCACATCCCAAATACGCGAACCTTTTCCGTGGTCAAATGTTAAAGGGTAGCGTTTAAAAGTTTGTAAATAATACTTTTTATCAAGTTCATTGTATGTTTTATTCAATTTTTGTGTCATGGTATAAATTCTTTAAATTATGCGGTGATGATGGTTCCCAATTTTTGATTTTCAAAAAGAGCTAAAATCTGCTCTGGTACAGTTCCATTGATGATTCTTGCCAGCTTGGCTCCTTTTTCCAAGGCAATTTCACAAGAATCCATTTTAGGGATCATTCCTCCCTGAATGCATTTTATTTCTTTAAGGTGATTTATTTCAGCTACTTTAAGTTCATGAATCATGGAGGCCGGTTTGTCCTTGTCAAGCATTAATCCGTCAACATCTGTTAAAATAATATATTGTTCCGCTGAAAGTGCGCCAGCGATATGACCTGCAAATAGATCCCCGTTAATATTGTAATCGTTGCCCTTTTTATCAGAAGCAATGCAAGTGATTACCGGAATAAAATCATTTTCCAATAACAATTGGATTAAGGAAGGGTCAACGTTTGCGACATCGCCAACTTGTCCTAAATCTACCATTTCTGTCTTTCCGTTTTTTGTATGCTGATGCAAACGTTTTTTTGCAATTACTGTTTGTCCGTCCTTGCCTGATAATCCAACCGCTTTATGCCCCATGGCATTGATTATGGAAATTAGGCTGCCATTCACTTTTCCTTTAAGTGCCATTTCTACATATTCCATGGCCTCTGGCGTTGTTTTTCGCTGACCGTCGATAAATTCTGATTCTATCTTCACTTCTTCCAAAGTTTGTTTGATAAAAGGCCCTCCTCCATGAACAATCACCACCTGATAGCCTTTTTCTTTTAAAGCGCACATGTTTTTTAACACCTGTTTTTTGAGTGTAAGATTGGTCATGGCATTTCCTCCATATTTAAATAACAGTAGATTTTTTATTGCCATAATTTTTGTTTATAATTTAAGAACCTACCCAAAATTTTAAATATGGGGTTTTATAAGTTGATAGCTTGGGTTTTTCAAGTCTAAAGTTAGTAAATAATTTGGAATTTCAACATTTATATGTATCCACATTTTATCCGATAACGAATAATCTCCATTTTTACAAAGTGCAAATTTAAGGCTATTACTTTAATTTACCAAAGAATTATTAAAGTAACAGCTTTAAATATTATCATTTTTAGTAAAATTTGTAAATATTGAAGCTGTCAAAATAAAAAATAAGACATAAAAAAAAGCCTGTCAGAGTGATAGGCTTTTGGTTGAAAAAAAGGTAATCAGCATCTATTAAATAACTTTTACATTTACTGCGTTTAATCCTTTTTTACCTTCCTGTAAATCGAATTCAACTTCGTCACCTTCGCGTACTTCGTCGATTAATCCAGAAATGTGTACAAAATGTTCTTTGTCCGAACCATCTTCTTTTATGAATCCAAATCCTTTAGCTTCATTGAAGAATTTTACTGTCCCTTTACTCATCTTTAAAAAAATTTAAAATAATATTAGTAACAAATATAATAATTAATTTTTAAATCCCCAATTTTTTTAAAAAATATTCTCAAGCCCATAAATAGTCATTAAAATACTGATCTACAAACTATTACCCCCTGTATTAGCAGCATCCTTTTCTATTTAAATTCTATCATTTATGTAACTGAATTTCACAGCCATTTCTACTTTGGTTTTTTTATGATGCAATTTAAAAGTCTATTTTTATTTTTCTACAGGAAATTCACCCACTTGCCCCTACTCAGACGAGGAACCATCATACAAAATACTTTTGTTTTCAGAAATCAGCTCACTTTCCAATAAAATGATGCAGACCGTAATTCCGAAGCCACAAGTAAAAGCCAACGATTGATTTTCAATATTTAAATTTTTGAAAATTTTCCTCAGTTCACTTTTGGGTTTCATTTTTTTGTGATGCCATACTTTTTCAAATAGAAGATTTATGGAATGATCCCCCCTCAACATGTTTTCTCTTGACTCAGGAATAAGGCCGCCAAATCTATCTTGGGAGTGCCTTTAATTTGAATATTCGTAAATTCGGGGATTAAATTGGATTTATTTTCTCCAGGACTGGCGTCTAAAATAACCAAGTTTGGGTTTTCCAGATTTTCAAAAGCCATGTTGCTGTAACAACAGGATTTAAATTCATATAAAAATTAAGCTAAATGTCTCATTAATAAAGATGATATATCTGCCTAATGTCTTCTAAAATTTTATTGAAATCAATTTTTAAATCCATTAATTGACCGCTGTGAATGTCCCAAACCCAACCATGAACCGTAATTCGTTTTTCAAGCAACGCTTTTTGCACATCAGACGTTTTTAACACATTTACACATTGTTCCTGTACATTCAACTCCACAAGCCTATTGTATTTTTCATCCTGGCAAGATATTAAATCGAGTTCACTTTTGTGCAATCTGTACACATCACGTATGTTCCTTAACCAAGGATTTAAAATTCCCAGATCTTCCGATTGCATAGCCGCTTTTACGCCGCCGCAATAATAATGTCCGCAAATCACCAAATGTTTAACTTTTAGGTGGGTTACCGCATAATTGATGACAGACATCACATTTAAATCGGTGTTTGGAACCATATTGGCAATATTTCTGTGCACAAATACTTCACCGGGCTGAACGCCCATCAATTCTTCCGCGGAAACGCGGCTGTCTGAACAACCTATATATAAAATTTCCGGATTTTGGCCTGTAGACAAGTTTTTAAAATAATTTTCGTCAATCTGAAGCCTTTCTTCAATCCATTTCTTATTGTTGCTAAAAATTTCTTCGATGTTCAATTTGCTGTATTTTAGTTATTAATCAGTGCCTAGAGTTCTTTTTTTTTAGGTTCTTTTTCATGTTCTTTTTTTAGTGCCTAAAGTTAAATAGTTCTAATTTTACCGGTGAAAAATACACCTTAAATTTTCAACTTATTTAAAAACTACTCCTTTATTTTTTTAGCTGAAATTGGTTCTCCGTTTTCAAAATATTCCCAATTCCCAACCTTTTCGTCATTTTCATAATCACCTTTACGAAGCAGCTTTCCGCTCACATCATAATATTTTGCGGGCCCTTGCAATTTTCCATTTTTATACTGCAAATCGTCCAATAAAACTCCTTCTGAGGAATAACGAAGCACATCCCCATGCAATTCCCCATTTTTATAAGTTAAAACTTCTGTTATTTTCCCTGAATCAAAATAAGTTGTGGAAGTGCCGTTCAGCAATCCGTTTTTGTAATTTTCTTCAGAAATAATTGTTTCTCCGTCGGTGTTGTAATACAGCCATTTACCAATCCGATTGGTGCCGTTCATTCTTCCTTCGCTTTGCAATTTTCCATCATCATAAAAATAGTTTACTTGCGCTATACCTCCTGCTTTTGAGAAGGTTCTAACAATCATTGGGTGCTCGGAATTCCCTTCTCCATAATAATTAAAAACACCTGTTTCCTTGCCTGCTTCAAACTGGCCTTCATATCGAATATTCTTATTGTCATAGTATTTTTTCCAAACGCCGGTGCGCCTTCCCTGTGTATCAAACTGATTTATTTTTTCCTGCGCAATTGCAGTTCCTGACATAAATAATATCAGAAAAAAGAGAAGACTTCTAAAGCGTAACTTTTCCATGACCCTATTTTAATTTAATCAACTTTTATGGTCTTTACCCAGTCATACAGTATTTGGTATTGATTTTCTGTTAATTTTGCATCCTTATGAATCCATAAATAACTTTCCAAAGGCATTTCCCGTTCATTTAAAACTTCTTTCAGACCTTTTAAAAGATGTCCTTTCTGGTCTTTATTATAGGTGGTCCATTCAGAAAAATTCAAATGCTCTTTTCCTTCATTCACATGTTGCGCCAAAAACCAAGATACCGGAGCAATTTCATTATACCATGGATAAACTGTGGTATTGGAATGGCAGTCGGCACACGATGTTTTAATAATTTTATTCACTTCTACAGGAACTTCCATCACTGTGGAAATTGCATTGGTTTCGTTTTTCGAATTGTTTTTATCAGGTCTTATAAATTGAATTAAAATGAATACCCCTAAAATTGCGAATAGTACTTTTTTCATATTGTAGATATTTATTGTTTTTTATTAGTTATATGTAATGCGCATATTTTAATAGGTGATTGTGTCGTGTTTCCGTTATGCGCATTTCATATGTAAATAGTTATTGTTTTTTTGGTCATATGTAATGCGCATATTTTAATAGGTGATTATATCGTGTTTCCGTTATGCGCATTTCATAGGTAAATATTTATTGTTTTTTTGGTCATATGTAATGCGCATATTTTCATAGGTGATTATATCGTGTTTCCGTTATGCGCATTTCATAGATTATAGTTTTAAAATTTCTTGTAATTGTTCTTCAGAAATGGTTAATAATTTTGGTTTTATCAATCTTGGCGTTAATTCTTTCCAATTGCTGTTTTGCTTAAATATATTTTTAAAAATAGCCTTGGCTTCATTTAACTCCCCATTATTCGCCAAAGTTACGGCATACCAATATTTCATTTCCAAATTATCCGGATTTAATTTTTGCGCTTTCATATACATTTCTTTCGCCAATTTATTATCGCCAACTTCCACCGCCAAATCGCCTTTATTCATATAATCGTAAGCGGTATGAATGGTGAGCAGCCTGCGCATTTCCTTTAACGGATTTTCGTTATCTTCCACACGCAAATCCACCACATTATCTTCCCAACTGTTTCCTGTGCTTTTGGCTTTAACAACCAAAATGGCTGCAGATTGTTTGCCGCGAATATCGCCTCCTTCTTTTTGTGCCGCATCCAAAGCTGCCAACATACGTTCGGCCAAACTTCCTGTTGAATTTTTAAAAGCTTCTGCCATTGCAGGCCAAACGGTATTTTTTTCCATCATATTTGCCTGAACAGAAAAATTATCGCCAACTGTATGTCCGGCTGCCACAACGCAGTTTTTTCCAGTATACGCTTCCACATTTCCGTGAACATCCAAAATCGCCAATTGACGGACATCTCGACCTTCGTCAAGTTCCAATAAAGTTTTTACGGCCATTTTTGGTGTCAAGCCATTTTCCAGCAAACTCAAACCTCGCGGACCAAAAGACGGATTCACAAACGATTGGGTAGCCACGACACCAACACCTGCTTTTCCCCAAACCACTGAGGTTCCTACCGAAAACCAATGAGATTGTACTGCAACGCCCATTTCGCCGGTTACCGTGTCTCTGGCAACAATGGAAAAAGTGTGTGCAAAAGGTTGTTTTTTATTGTAAACTTGTTGAGAAATACCAGTAAGGCTGAATAAAAGTGTCATAAACATTAAAATTGAAGACTTCATAATTTAGTAATTTTAAAAAATTAAAGATATGCTAATTTGTTGTAAATTTATATATAATTTTTAATTATGGGAATTTCAAATTTTTGGTTTTACACCATTATGATTGTCGTTATTCTGCATGTAATTGTAGGTTTTGGCTATTTATTGTATAAACTATCCCCAAAGAAAAAGGATAAAAAACAGCATGAATAAGGAATTTTTAATTTTACAACTTCATCATATAGAAAATGCAAAGCGCGTAAATCGGTTAAGTGTTGCTAATTTAGTGATCAAAAATAAAGAACTGTTCCCCTATTTGCTTGAACTGGTTTTTGAAATTGAAAACAAAACTTCCATAAAAGCAGCCTGGGTGTTAGAATTTGTTTGTGCAGAAAGGCTGAATTGGCTGTCGCCACACCTTCATTATTTCACAGAAAATATTGGCAAGGTAACATTCGACAGCGCTGTCAGGCCTATTTCAAAAATTTGTGAATTTATAGCCAAAGCATCTACTTCAGAAAATAATTCGCTTATTAAAACTGAACTAAAAAAAAATCATATAAAAAAAATGATTGAAGTCGGTTTTGATTGGTTAATTGGGAACCAAAAAGTCGCTGTAAAAGTTTATGCTATGGAAATGCTTTTTCTGCTCGGAAAAAATATTGATTGGGTACACCAAGAATTGCGGTTAATTATTGAACTTAACATTACAAAAGAAAGTGCCGCCTATAAAGCTCGTGGAAAGAAAGTTCTAAGCCTGATAAACAAAAAATAAATCCGTAAATTTTGGGTTAATTTCATTAATTTTACGCTTTTAAACATAAAACCAAAAAATGTCCTTAACCAATTTGAATGCCATATCGCCCATTGACGGCAGATACCGAAACAAAGTTGAACCTTTAGCGCTGTTTTTTTCAGAAGAAGCACTCATCAAATACCGCGTAAAAGTAGAAGTTGAGTATTTTATTGCTTTATGTGAAATTCCGCTTCCGCAGCTGGCAGACTTTGATGCACAACTCTTTAAAAAATTAAGAAAAATTTATTCTGATTTTTCTTCGGAAGATGCCCAGAAAATTAAAGACATCGAAAAAATTACCAATCATGATGTTAAAGCCGTGGAGTATTTTATCAAAGAAAAATTTGACGGATTACAGCTGCAAAAATATAAAGAGTTTATCCACTTCGGACTGACCTCTCAGGATATTAATAATACCGCAATTCCATTATCTTTAAAAGATGCTTTTGAGGCGGTTTATTATCCGGAATTGAAATTGCTTTTAGACAAACTTAATCAATTGGCAAGCGACTGGGCGGAAATTCCCATGTTGGCAAGAACGCATGGACAGCCGGCATCACCAACACGTTTGGGAAAGGAAATCGCCGTTTTTGTTGAACGTATTGAACAACAGCTAACACAACTGAAAAACATTCCTCTTGCCGCAAAATTTGGTGGCGCAACAGGGAATTATAATGCGCATAAAGTGGCTTTTCCAACAACAGACTGGAAAGTTTTCGGAACCCGTTTTGTGGAGAATATTTTAGGATTGCACCATTCTTTTCCAACCACACAAATTGAACATTACGACCATTTGGCAGGTGTTTTTGATGCGTTAAAACGTATTAACACCATCATCTTAGATTTTGACAGGGATATCTGGACCTATGTTTCCATGGAATATTTTAAACAAAAAATTAAAGAAGGCGAAGTGGGCTCATCAGCGATGCCACATAAAGTGAATCCGATTGATTTTGAAAATTCTGAAGGAAATTTAGGAATTGCAAATGCGCTTTTTGAACATTTATCGGCAAAACTGCCTTTATCCAGACTGCAGCGCGATTTAACCGATTCAACCGTTCTCAGAAATATTGGCGTTCCTTTTGCGCATACCATTATTGCCTTCAATTCAACGTTAAAAGGCTTGTCCAAATTAATCATTAACAAAGATAAGTTTGCGGAAGATCTGGAAAATAATTGGGCGGTGGTTGCAGAAGCCATTCAAACAATTTTGCGCAGGGAAGCCTATCCAAATCCGTATGAAGCCTTAAAAGAACTAACAAGAACCAACGAAAAAATTACCCAAAAATCAATGGCAAATTTTATTGATGGACTTGCAGTTTCAGACGCGATAAAAAAAGAATTGAAAGCCATAAATCCTAGTAATTACACCGGAATATAACGAATCGAGCCTCAAAAATTTTGATTCACAAAGGAATGACTAAAGGCGAACAGCAGCTGTTACCGCTAAAAAATAAAATGTAAACAGATGAAACGAGCATTACAAATTTTGATATATAAAGGAATGATTAATGACGAACAGCAGCTGTTACCGCTAAAAAATAAAATTTAAACAGATGAAAAAATTCATACTATTGCCTCTGTTGCTTTTAGCACTATTTTCTTGTAAAGATAAAAAAGCGACGCCAAATTCAGATACTTTTAAATTGGGAGCAGCACCAGATGCTGATCGTTTTAAATCGGGAATATTTGAAATTCCCGCCAGTAAAGGATATGAAAAATCAATTATCATCAGGAAAGATTCAATTCAAATTGAAAAATATGAAGACAGGATAGACACACTTTCCATTTCCTGGAAAAACAATTTTAATTACACGCTTAAAATGTTACATCCAAGAACCGCTATTGATGAAGATCCCATTCATATAAAAATTACAAGTATCAAAGACAATTCCTATGAGTTTGAAGCTGTGATTGGACAATCCAATTATGTACAAAAAGGTGAGATCACAAAAAAGTCAAACTAAAAACCCATGGAAATATTTTTACACCCAGATGCCTGGATAGCACTGTTGACACTTACCTTTTTGGAAATTGTTTTGGGGATAGACAATATTATATTCATTTCAATTGCGGCTGCCAAACTTCCTGAGCATAAAATAAAAAAGGCTACCAGAATTGGTTTGGTTTTGGCAATGTTCTTCAGAATTGGATTGTTGTTTGGAATTTCCCTTTTAATTTCTATGAAAAACCCTTTCTATTCCGTTAATTTATCCTGGTTAAAATTTGGAGTAACGGGGCAAAGCATCATTTTAATTTTGGGCGGACTCTTTTTATTGTATAAAAGCACCACCGAAATTCGAGATAAAGTGGAAGACACTGAACATCATGACCCAACCGCTCCAAAAAAGATGAACCATGCTACACTAAAAGGAGTGGTTTTACAAATTGTGATGATTGACATCGTTTTTTCATTCGATTCTGTTTTAACCGCTGTGGGAATGACCAACGGAATACCAGGTGCTTTACTAATTATGGTTACCGCAGTTGTAATCTCCATGTTTATAATGATGGCTTTTTCTTCCCCTGTTGGCCGATTTGTAAATGCCCATCCAACCATTCAAATGCTGGCCTTGTCTTTCTTAATTTTAATAGGTTTTATGTTGATTACAGAAGGTGCCCATTTGTCTCATGCAGAAATATTAGGGCAGCAAGTTGGTGCTATCCCAAAAGGCTATTTATATTTTGCCATCGCATTCTCATTGGGTGTTGAAGCCTTAAACATGAGGGTAAGAAAAGGTAAAAACCTCGTCCAGGTGAGCAATCCAACTTTGGGCGAAGAAAAATTGAAAGAAGAAAACGCAACGGATAAATAAAAATTATTTTTTAGTGAATTGCGAAATCATATTGATTAATTAGAAACTATGGAAAATAGAAAAACCACCAATATTCTTTTGTTAATTATTGTAATTCCATTTGTTTTTTATTTGCTGAAAATATTGTCTTTTATTTTCATTCCGCTTGTTGCGTCTATGTTTATTGCATTGTTATTTTTACCATTAGTACGGTGGTTCGACAAAAGAAAAGTGCCGAAATTCATCAGTATTTTTTTGGTCATCCTTATTTTTGCGGCCTTGTTTAAAATTGGCGGGGAATTGGTAAAACTGTCCAGCAAAGAAATTTTAAGCACTGATACATTGTTTTTGGAGAAAGCTGAAAAGAAAGTCTCCGATTTGCTTTTTAATATGGAAGATTTTTTTGGCATTAATTATTTTACTGAAGGTGAAAGTGTATTTTCAAATTTTATTCAAAAAGAAAGCATCTCAAAGAATTTCAGTTCCATTGCAAAATTTATCAGCAATACGCTTTCCATGACGTTAATGACAGCTTTTTTCGTTGTTTTATGGCTTGCAGAATCCATTAATTTTGAAAAATTACTCAATAACACCCTCCTCAAGCAAAAATATGCTTCCGTAAAAACCTTTATGAAAATTGAAAAAGATTTACGGACATTTATAAAAGTAAAAATATTGCTCAGCCTTTTAACGGGAATTGGCATTGGTTTGGCTTGCTTATTTTTTGACGTCAATTTCCCTATATTTTGGGGATTATTCGCTTTTGTGATTAATTTTGTCCAAATGATTGGTTCTTTTGTATCTGTTATTTTATTGGCGCTATTTGCCTTTGTACAGCTTGACCCCACAAGTGTTTTATTCTTTTTTATACTTACAATAACTGGTGTTCAGGTTTTATTTGGCGGTATTTTAGAACCTATTTTTATGGGCAGGTCATTTTCCATTAACATCATTGCCATTTTGGTAGTGCTGATGCTTTGGGGATACATTTGGGGAGTTCCGGGTTTGATGATGGCCATTCCTTTAACGGTATTTCTTAAAATTATTATGGAAAAATTTCCTAAAACAAAAGTGGTAGCCAATTTACTTTCATAACTACACACACATTTTTTATCAAAATCATTCCTTTATTAAGGTTCTTTTAGTAACTTAACCGGTAGTTAGGTATAATGTAACCTCGTGTCATAAAAGTTACATATCTCTGTAACGTTTATGACCCCGTTACGTTTATGACCCAACTACTTTTGCGTCGAACAAAAAAAACAAAACTATGCAGCTAAAACAAAGTTTATTAATTGTATTTTTTATTTTTAACGTATTAATTATTAGCGCACAGCAAGAAATAATTTCTCTTGATGAGGTGTTGGAAAAAGTTGAAAAAAACAATTATACCATTAAAATTTCAAATGAAGATTACAATGTCGCCAAGGCAGATTTCAATCAGACAAATTCCATTTTTTTACCCAATATTTCAATTTCACATTCGGCCATTTTAACTACAAATCCGTTAATGGCATTTGGTTCAAAATTAAATCAGGAAATACTAACCCAGGCAGATTTTAATCCGGCGCTTTTAAATGACCCTGGTGAAGTGAAAAATTTCGCCACAAAAATAGAAATTCAGCAACCTATTTTTAATGCAGACGGATTGTTTATGCGCAAAGCCGCAAAAGCAAAAATGAATGCGGTGGAATTGCAGTCGGAAAGAACAAAAGACTATATAAAACTGGAAGTTACAAAAGCCTATATGCAATTGCAGGTGGCTTATAAGGCGGTTGTCGTTTTGGAAAAAGCAAAAGAAGCCGCACTTGAAAACAAAAAAATTGCCGACAATAAGTTTGCGCAAGGTTATATGCAAAAAGCTGATATTTTATCGGTGGAAGTACATATGACAGAAGTTGAAAATCAGTTGTTAAGTGCCAAAAGCGGCATTCAAAATGCCTCCGAAAATCTCAAGTTTTTAATGGGTGAGCAAAATGAGACCATTTTAAAACCTGGCACAGAACTAAAAGCAGCATTGGATTTATCCATTTATAATGAAAATCTTTCTGCAAACAGGGCAGATATTGATGCGATGCAACAAAGCACAGAAGCTTACAACAATATACATAAAGCAAATAAAATGGGCTATTTGCCGAACTTAAACGCTTTTGGAAGTTATGAAATGTACGACAACCAAATTTTTGGCACAGATGCAAAAGGATATTTGGTTGGCGCCCAATTGTCGTGGAATGTATTTGAAGGCTATAAACGCATCGGAAAAATTCAAAAAAGCAAGGCCGAACTTGACAAAGCAGAGATTGGCCTGGAACAATATATAAATAAGAGCAATTTAGAATACAATACGGCTAAGCGTCAGCTAAAAGATGCCGAAAACAAGTTGTATCTGACAAATTTAGCCTCAGAACAATCGAAAGAAGCCTTAAGAATACGAACAAACAGATTTGAGCAAGGGTTGGAAAAAACTTCTGATTTGCTCATTTCCGAAACACAATATATGCAAAAACAACTGGAATACCTGCAAACTGTTTTTAACTATAATTATACAAAAGCTTACGTAGTATTTTTAACAAAATAAGCCGATAAAAGAAAAAATAAAATACAAAACCATTCTTAAAATTTAAAATCAATGAAAAAATTCATAACAATATTCACCATAGCGTCCTTAATTTTAGTTGCAGGTTGCGGCAAAGACAAAGCAGCATCAACTGATAACGCTCCTGCTGTTGCGGTAAAAGTAAGCACACCATCAGCTGAAGACAGCACATTTTTATCGGCAAGCGGTAAAATTGAAGCAGTACAAAATGCAAACCTAAGCACCCGAATGATGGGTCATGTAACCGATACTTATGTAAATATTGGGGATAAAGTATCTAAAGGTCAATTATTATTAAGCATAAACAGTGCCGATATTTCAGCGCAAAGGGCACAGGTAACTGCCTCAATTACGGAAGCCAAAGCCGCTTTTAAAAATGCCGAAAAAGATTACAACCGTTTTAAGACTTTATACGAACAAAACAGCGCTTCCCAAAAAGAAATGGATGACATCACTGCCAATTACGACATGGCAAAAGCACGATTGGAAGCCGCCAACCAGATGAAAAATCAGGTAAATGCACAATTGTCCTATTCCAATATTTCTGCGCCGTTCAGTGGCGTTATAACCGGAAAATTTATTAACAAAGGCGATATGGCAAATCCGGGAATGCCATTAATCAGCATGGAAAATCCGGTTGAATTTCAAGTGATTGCAATGGTTCCCGAATCGGAAATTACTAAAATTAAGGATGGAACAACCGCTAATGTTTTGGTAAAATCTACCAATCAACTTTTAACCGGAACCGTTACTGAAGTAAGTTCTTCTGCAAAAAATACAGGCGGACAGTATTTGGTGAAAGTGGTTTTGGACAAAACCGATGAAAAATTACTTTCAGGTATGTATACTTCCGTGCAATTTCCTTTGGAAAGCTCAAAAGAAGCAAACCTGATTTTAATTCCTGAAAATGCTTTGATAAAGCAAGGACAGTTAACCGGTATCTATACTATTGCAAATGAAAATATTGCCATTTTAAGATGGTTAAGAACAGGAAAAACCTTTGGCGATAAAGTTCAGGTGTTATCGGGATTGGCTGCAAATGAGCAATTTATTGTTTCTGCAGAAGGAAAATTATTCAACGGAGCAAAAGTGAGTATTCAGTAAGTAATATTCAGCCGCAATGTTAAGTATTTCTAAAAACAACTTTCAACTTTAAACAAATTAAAATGCAAGAAGGAATTTCAGGTAAAATAGCCAATATATTCATCAATTCTAAGTTGACCATTTTGTTAATGATAGCCTTGATGGCAATTGGCACATATAGTTCATTTCTCATTCCAAGAGAAGAAGAACCACAAATTATTGTTCCTATGGCCGATGTGTTGGTCAGTTATCCCGGAGCAAGTCCAACAGAGGTAGAAAGCCGAGTGGTAAAGCCTTTGGAAAAAATTATTTCCAATATCAAGGGCGTGCAGCATGTGCACAGCATCGCCATGAACGGACAATCGATGATCATTGTGCAATTTTATGTGGGTGAAGACACGGAGCGCTCTTATGTGAAATTGTACGACGAATTGATGCGGCATCAGGGAATGTTTCCTCCAGGCGTTACGCAGCCTTTGGTAAAAACCAGATCAATTGATGATGTTCCTATGCTTGGACTGACATTATGGAGTGAGCAATATAACGATTTTCAAATTCGCCAAATTGCGGAAGAAGTAACTTCTGAAATTGAAAAAGTAAAAGACGTTTCTATCACCGAAGTAATAGGAGGCAGAAATCGCCAACTGAGAGTGGTTTTGGACAAAGATAAAATGGCTGAAAACGGCATTGATGCACTGGGAATTATGCAAATGATCAAAGCAAATAACAGCAGTTCCCAATCGGGCAGCTTTGTAAAAAATGACCAGGAATATTTAATTACCACAGGAAAATTTCTAAGCTCAGCAGAAGATGTCGAAAATTTGGTGGTTGGCGTTAATAATAATATGCCTGTTTATTTAAAACAGGTTGCCACCGTACAAGACGGTCCGGAAACGCCCAATAGTTATGTGTATTTCGGTTACGGGAAAACAAATGACAAGTTTACTGCCAATTCTGGCGAATACAACGCGGTAACAATTTCAATAGCAAAGGTTAAAGGAGCCGATGCCATGAAAATTTCGGAAAAGGTTTTGGAAACCGTGGAAAACTTAAAACAAAATTTAATTCCTAATGATGTCCATGTTGACGTTACCCGAAACTATGGGGAAACTGCTTCGCAAAAAGTGGGTGAATTGTTGCTTCACTTAGGCGTAGCCATTTTGGCTGTTACCATTTTGGTGATGTTGGCCATGGGCTGGCGTGGCGGATTGGTGGTGTTTTTCTCTGTGCCGTTAACGTTTGCCTTAACCTTGTTCAGTTATTATTTGTTGGGATATACCTTAAACAGAATTACTTTGTTTGCCTTGGTTTTTGTGGTGGGAATTGTGGTTGATGACAGTATTATTATTGCCGAAAATATGCACAGGCATTTTAAAATGAAACGATTGCCATTTAGGCAAGCTGCCATTTACGCCATTAATGAAGTAGGAAATCCGACTATTTTGGCAACTTTCACGGTGATAGCCGCCATTTTACCCATGGCTTTTGTTTCAGGAATGATGGGACCATATATGAGTCCGATGCCTATTGGCGCTTCTATTGCCATGATATTGTCACTTTTTGTTGCCTTAACCGTTACCCCATATTTAGGGTATCATTTATTAAGAGAAAAAGATTCGCAAGAACACAAAAAAGAACAAGGGCTGGAAGAAAGCTTGGTTTATAAAATCTATAAAAAATTAGAACAACCACTTTTGGACAGTCGGAAAAAACGATTTATAACCATTGGAATTACCTTGGTTTTATTGGCAGGATCCATATTGATGTTCTTCACAAAATCAGTAGCTGTAAAAATGTTGCCTTTTGACAACAAAAATGAATTTCAGGTGATTATTGACATGCCGGAAGGCACTACGCTGGAAAGAACAGCCGTGGTCACTAAAGAGATTGCGCAATATATTGCCACAACCCCCGAAGTGACAAACTACCAAAATTATATTGGTACATCCGCTCCTATTACGTTTAACGGATTGGTTCGTCATTACGATATTCGTGGCGGCAGCAATATGGCCGACATTCAGGTGAATTTATTACTGAAAGAAGATCGGGATTTACAAAGTCACGATATCGCAAAAAAAGTGCGTCCGGAAATCAAAAAAATTGCCAAGAAATATGGCGCTAATGTTAAATTGGTGGAAGTTCCGCCAGGACCACCTGTATTATCGACAATTGTTGCAGAAGTTTACGGGCCAAATTACCCAGGTCAAATTAAAGTCGCTAAGCAGGTCAAGGAAATTTTGAAAAATACTGCTGATGTTGTAGATATTGACTGGATGGTTGAAGATGCACAAACTGAATACAGGCTTGAAATTGATAAGGAAAAAGCCATGCTTAACGGAATTGCACCGCAACAAATTGTTGGAAATTTGACTTATCTTTTAAAAGAATACCCAATTTCCTATTTATATGACGAGACTTCTTTTGATCAGGTTAACATTGTTTTGGCTTTAAGCGATTCCGATAAAACCAGTTTACAGGATATTCAAAATATAAAAATTAAAGGAAATCGGGGCAATGTTATTCCAATAAGTGATTTGGTAAATGTGAAAAAAGATACGCTGCAAAAAAACATTTACAGAAAAGATCAAAAACGCGTGGTTTATGTCACTGCAGATATGGCTGGCGGATTGGAAAGTCCGGTATATGCGATTTTAGGAATGAAAGAAAAGTTACAGAAAATCGAATTGCCAAAAGGATACAAACTGAAGGAACTTTACCTGGAACAACCCACTGATGAAAGTGATTTCGCCGTTAAATGGGATGGAGAATGGCAAATTACTTTAGAAGTTTTTCAGGATTTAGGAACTGCATTCCTGGTCGTAATTATCATCATTTATATGCTGATTGTTGGCTGGTTCCAAAACTTTAAAACACCGTTGGTGATGATGGCGGCAATACCGCTTTCTTTAATTGGCATTGTATTTGGCCACTGGATATTGGGCGCTTTCTTTACAGCAACCTCATTTATTGGTATGATTGCTTTGGCAGGTGTTATGGTCCGGAATTCGGTATTGTTGATTGACTTTATTGAAATTCGTTTGAACGACGGGATTCCTTTAAAACAAGCCATTATTGATGCCGGTGCCGTTAGAACCACCCCAATTTTATTGACAACAGGAGCCGTGGTAATCGGTGCTTCCATTATTTTGTTTGACCCTATTTTTCAAGGATTGGCCATATCGTTAGTTGCCGGAGCAATCGTCTCTACCATTTTAACGCTAATCGTGGTTCCTATGATTTACTATATGACCGAAAAAAAGAAATGGGAAAATAATTCGGATAACAATAACCTAAAAGAAAAAGAATCATAAAATGAGCATATCGGAAATGCGATGCACCCTCCGATGATAATATGCGAAACGAAGTTCGGCGACACTAAAGCAAAATAATAAATAGTCGCCAATTACATATGACCATTAAAAAAACAAAAAACATCAATATATGAAACTACTCGTTATAACCGCAATTCAGGAGTTTTCAAAAGAAATAAAACTCATGATGAAAAAATCAGATATCCATATTTATTCCTATAAAGAAGTTACCGGTTTTAGAGATTTATCGGAAGAGCAAATAGAAAGTAACTGGTTTGCAGGTGAAATGCATGAAAGCCAATCTATTATTTTCTATGCTTTTGTGGAAAAAGAAAAATCAGAACAATTATTTAATACGGTTGATGCATTTAATGCAAAACAAAAAACACTGTCAAAAGTTCATGTTGTGGTCTTAAATATTGAAAAATCAAATTAATATTTAGTGTAAATATTGAGATACTCCTATTAAGTAAAAAAAGTTCAAAGTATCGTAAATCAAAAATACTTGATGCCAGATACTCATTTAAATAATAAAATCAATTAAAAATAAGAAAAATGAAAAACAGAATCGTAAGAGCTATTGCAGGCTCATTTATATTAATTAGTCTCATACTCGCCATAAAACTGAATATAAACTGGTTGTGGTTTACCGCATTTGTAGGCGCCAATTTATTGCAATCCTCCATTACAAAATGGTGTTTAATGGACGTGATTTTAGGGAAATTGGGCGTGAAAGATTAATTTTGTAATTTACCGCACTAAATTTAGAACCAAATTAAAATAATTTTAAAAAATATAATTTCCTTTGTATTGATTACAACTGTACTGCTGCCCTTTGCAGTGCAGTTTAATCATTCATTTCAAAAACACGAACATTCTTTTTGTAAAGCGGAAAATATCATTCATTTTGACACTCCTAAAATTGACTGTTCCTTTTTTCATTTTAAAATAAACACCCATAAAATTGATTTTTCTTCAGAAATTCACCTTGCCGAAAAACTTAATAATGAAGAAAAAATACTTTCTGTTGAAACGCAAATTTCTTCAGTAAAAATTCAATATAAATCTTCCAGAGCTCCTCCTTTTTTATTGATATAGTATTATTATTTATCAATAAAAAAACTCACATGAAACGAGCATTACGAAACCTCAAGCTTGACTCCGAGGAAAAAGTGCGAATTACATTTGACCATTAAAAAACAATAAAAATTTACAAATGAAATTATATGTATTTTTCCTATTTTCAGTAGGGCTTTCCTTATTTGCGCATTCTCAAAACAAAATATCCGGTAAAATTACGAATAGGCAAAATGAAGCCTTGACGGGGGTCGAAGTTTATATTGAAGAGCTTCAAAAAGGGACATCAACAAACGAAAACGGCTATTATGAATTGCATAATTTACCCAATAGTGCCATTAAAATTACGGTTGCTTACATTGGCTATAAAACTCAAGCAAAGACTATTGGCTTAACAGAAAAAGAAACGACCCTCAATTTCACCTTGGAAGAAGCTATTTTTAAAATGGATGAGGTTATTGTTTCAACCGCATTTAATAAATTACAATCCCAAAACGTCATGAAGGTGGCACATGAAAGTATTAAATCCATGCAGCGGAAAGGTACCTCCACATTAATTGAAGGTCTTACGACCATCCCTGGAGTTTCCCAAGTTTCCACAGGAACTTCCATAGGAAAACCCGTAATTCGCGGGTTAAGCGGGAACCGCGTTTTGGTGTATTCACAAGGTGTACGTGTTGAAAATCAGCAATTTGGCGACGAGCATGGTTTGGGCTTAAACGATTCAGGAATAGAAAGCGTAGAAGTGATCAAAGGGCCTGCTTCTTTGTTATATGGTTCCGATGCGTTGGGTGGCGTTTTATATTTTAATCCTGAAAAGTTTGCGGAAGCGAATACTTTTGTGGCCAATTTCAACCAGAAATTATTTTCAAATACCTTAGGAAGCAGTTCTTCCTTAGGTTTAAAAACCTCCGCTGACAATTGGAAATTTTTGGTCAGGGGAAGTTACAACACCCATTCAGATTACAAAATTCCCAATAAAAAGAGGGTAACAAACACGCGCTACAACGAAACCGATTTTAAGGCGGGAATTGGCTATAGCAACTCAAAAATTTCCAGTGTATTCAGGTACAATTATAACAACCTGGATTTGGGAATTTTTGGAGAAAGCATCACTGATCAAACTACCAGTAAAGAAACTGCCTACCCAAAACAAAGTGTTTTTAATCACCTTCTAAGTTTTAATCATATTTTGTTTTTTGAAAATTCCAAACTGGATGTAGATTTTGGCTATCTCGCTAATGACAGAAGTGAGTTTGAAGACAGCAATATCGCAGTTTTACATATGAAGTTGAACACTTTTAATTACGATGCAAAATACCATCTGCCTAAAATCGGAAAATTGGAAGCCATACTTGGTATTCAGGGAATGCACCAAAACAATAAAAATTATGGAGAAGAATATTTAATTCCTGATGCTGTTACCAACGATCTTGGTTTTTTTGGAACCACCAATTATGAATGGAAAAATAATGTAATCCAGGCTGGATTGCGTTTTGACAACAGAACTATTTCTACAGAAAAACATGGGCTTTCAGGAGAAGAAGGTTCGTTTGACGCCATTGACAAATCTTACAATAGTTTTAACGCCTCCCTGGGGTATAAAACCAGTTTAAATGACAATTTAATACTACGTTTAAACGCCGCTTCAGGTTTTAGGGCACCAAATTTAGCGGAACTCACTTCTAACGGCGTTCATGAAGGAACCAACAGGTATGAAATTGGGAACAGCAATTTAAAAACAGAACAAAACATTCAAACCGATTTAAATTTAGAATATAATTCAACCCACTTTGAATTTTTTGTGAATGGTTTTTACAACCATGTGAATAATTTCATTTACACTTCTCCAACCGGTGAATCCCTTGTGAATAATGATGTTTTTAAATACATTCAAAATAATGCAAAATTATATGGCGGTGAAATTGGTGTGCATTTTCATCCGCATCCTTTAGATTGGCTTCATTTAGAAAGCAGTTTTGAAACCGTTACTGGAGAAAAACAAAACGGTGATTATTTGCCTTTAATTCCTGCCAACAATTGGAACAATACATTAAGAACAGAATTTGACATTAAAAACTGGCTTTTGGACGGCTTTTCCTCCTTAAATGTTTCGAGCACTTTCAAACAAAATAATGTCAGCGGTTTTGAAACTTCCTCTAAAGCTTATTCATTGGTCAATATTGGTTTTGGAGGTAGCGTTAAATTTGGGAAAATGACTTTTGATATTACCTTAAACGGCAACAATCTATTTAATGAAAGTTATATAGCGCACCTTTCGCGTTTAAAAGCAGACGGGATTCAAAATATTGGAAGAAATTTTATAGCGGGTGTGAAATTTAATTTATAGCCTCTTCAAAGAAAACTATTTAAAAGCCTTTTAAAATTTATAAATCATCCTTTTTTACTTGATTATCTATCTCTAGATATCTTTTTCAATAACAATCTTTAAACAACTATCTAAAATATTTGAATTAAAAATAAATCGTTTTAAACGTCTTAAAATCAGTAATTAAATCTTATTTTATTCGTAACTTTAAGTTCATAAACTGTAAATTTTTTCAAAATGAACAGATCCGGTCTTTTAAACAAGCTTTGGGAATTTCAAAATAAGTATGGTTATATTTCAGATAATGCAATCGCGCAAATTGCCAAAAAACTAAATGTTTCAAAAATAGAAATTGAAGGTGTCGTTTCTTTTTATCATTTCTTCCATAAACAACCTACAGGAAAATTCATCATCTATTTAAACAACAGCATTGTTTCAGCGTTTAAAGGCTTTCAACAAATAAAGGCCGCTTTTGAAAAAGAAACTGGCTGCACTTTTGGCTGTTATGGTGAAAATCCGATGTTTTCGCTTTTTGAAACTTCCTGTATCGGCTTGAGCGACCAGGAACCTGCCGCATTGATTAATTTTTATCCGTTTAGCAATTTAACGCCAGAAAAAGTAAAAACCATTGTTCAACAATTGAAAAACGGCAATTCTTTAGGATTTATTTCAAGCAATCCGACCAGTAAAATACAATACATTCCTGCGGACGATAAAACAATTTTCTTTAGAAAATATGATATGGGAATTTCCCTGAAAAAATTAAAAAACCACACATCTGATGCTATTTTAAAACTAATTTCAGTATCCAATCTCGAAGGGCGTGGTGGTGCTTTTTTCCCTACAGCCAAAAAGTGGAAGAGCTGCAAGGAAAGTGATTCTGCTAAAAAATACATTATATGCAATGCCGATGAAGGCGAGCCAGGTACTTTTAAAGACAGGTCGCTTTTAAATAACCTTCCCGGATTAATGGTTGAAGGAATGATTATCGCAGCTTATATTACCGGAGCCACCAATGGCTTTATTTATTTGCGTGCCGAATATAAATATCTGCTCGATAAAATTGAAAATACCCTTCGTGAATTTCAAGAAAACAATCTTTTGGGAAATGACATCCTTGGCATCCCAAAATTTAATTTTTACATCCAAATCCAAGTTGGCGCTGGCGCTTATGTTTGCGGAGAAGAATCTGCTTTAATTGAATCGTTGGAAGGAAAACGCGGCGAACCCAGGATCAAAAAATATTTCCCGACAGAATATGGCTATTTAGGACAATCCACCATTGTAAATAATGTGGAAACTTTTGCCATGGCGGCCAGAATAGTTGAATTGGGCACCCATTTTATCTCAACCATTGGCACCAAAGAAAGCAAGGGAACAAAAGTGTTAAGCATTTCTGGCGATGTTGCAAAACCGGGCATTTATGAAATTGAATGGGGAATGACCATGAAAGAAATTCTGCACCTCTGTCAGGCCACATCCCCCTATTTTGTTCAGATAAGCGGTCCCTCGGGAATATGTATCAACAACACAGAATTTGATCGCAAAATTTGCAAGGAAGATTTAATCTGTGGTGGTTCTATCATGGTTTTTAACAATTTCAGAAGCATCACAAAAATTTTGGAGAATTACACCAAATTTTTTAAAGAAGAATCTTGCGGCGTTTGCACGCCTTGCCGTGCCGGAAATCAAATTTTACACGAAAAAATCAAAAAAATCAAAAAAGGGATATGCACCTCGCAGGATTTAGAAGAAATCAAAGAATGGGGACAAATCATTAAACTTACAAGCAGGTGCGGATTGGGGCAATTTTCGGCAAATACACTTGTGATGGCACTTGATAAATTTGAAGGATATTTCAATCAAAAAATTATAAAAGCCAATGAAAATTTAAACGTGGAATTTGATATGGAAGCCGCTGTTTATAATTATGATTCCTTGATAAAGGATACGCAATGAAAGTTAAAAGTTAAAGGTTGAAAGTTTTTTTTACAACTAATTCTCTTTCTTATGAAAAGTGTGGGGATAGGATAAAAAGCTAAAAATTGCGAATTTTGAATTTTAACATACTTGACACTCACTAAAACAGGAATTCCAATGAAAAATTGTTCATTTAAAATAGACGGAAGAGTTTGTACAGCAGAGAGAGGGTTAAACTTGATAGAAGCCGCAAAACAAAACGGTGTTTTTATTCCAACATTATGTCATTTTAAACATCTAAATCCATTAGGAACTTGCAGGGTTTGCACTGTAAAATTAAACGGAAAAGCGGTTGCAGGATGCACCATTCATGTAGCTGATGATATGGATCTTGAGGTGAATACCAGAGAATTGTTGAATACCCGTAAAGCAATTTTGGAAATGATGTTTGTTGAAGGAAACCACTTCTGTCCTTCCTGCGAAAAAAGCGGGGATTGCCAAATGCAAAATTTAGGGTACGAAACCGGAATCAAATACACCCGATTTCCACATTTATTTATAAACAGAATTACAGACGCACGTCCAGAACGCATTGTGGTAAACCAAAACAGGTGTATTAAATGCAGGCGCTGCATTGAAGAAGTGAAAACTTTTGATGGTTACAAGGTTTTCAATTCCATCAACAAAGGAAATGAAACCATGGTTTCCATTGATTATGAACAAGAAGCAAAATTATCGGAGTTACAGGCAGCACAAGCCATGCAAATTTGTCCGACCGGGTCCATTTTGGTCAAAGGGAAATCCTTCAGCAAACCATTTGGAGACCGGCAATTTGATTCAGTTACTGAAGAAAAAATGATGTCACTAAGCCCTGTAAAAAAACACCGAACCACCAAAAAGAAAATTGTTGCAACCACTTCGCTTGCAGGCTGTTTTGGGTGCCACATGTCTATGCTCGATATAGATTTAGGGATCCTCGATTTATTTGAAGTTATTGAATTTAACAAATCACCTTTAACCGACATTAAAAATTTCACCAAACATTGCGATATCGGACTTGTTGAAGGCGGTTGCTGCAACACCCATAATATTGAGGTGCTGCGGGAATTCAGGAAAAATTGCGACATATTGGTTTCTGTGGGAGAATGTGCGATTTGGGGTGGTCTGCCCGCCATGAGAAATACTTTTCCATTGGAAGAATGTTTAAAAGAGTCTTATTTGGATTCTATGACCAGCGAAGAAAATGAAACGATAATTCCAAATCATGAAGACATTCCCAAAATTTTAAACAATGTATATGCCAATCACGAAATCGTAAAAATAGACCATCATATTCCGGGATGCCCTCCTGATGCAAACCATATTTGGAATGTTGTCAAAAACATTTTATTTCAGGAAGAATATTCCATCATGCATCCTAAATATAAATATGATTAATCGAAAATAGCTAAAAATGAATACAAGAAAAATAATTATAGATCCGATTACACGTGTTGAAGGCCACGGAAAAGTTACCATAAGACTTGACGAAAAAGGCATGGTGAGTAATGCCTTTTTTCACATTGTTGAATTTAGGGGTTTTGAAAAATTTCTTCAAGGACACCCCTATTGGGAAGCGCCTGTTCTGGTGCAACGACTCTGTGGTATTTGTCCGGTGAGCCACCATCTGGCTGCGGCAAAAGCTATTGATCAATTGGTTGGGATAGATCCTGAAAATTTATCGCCAACTGCCACAAAATTGAGAAAATTACTGCATTTCGCACAAGTTTTTCAATCGCATGCGTTGCATTTCTTTTATCTGGCCTCTCCAGATCTTCTATTCGGAATTGACGCCCCTGCAGAAAAAAGGAACATAGTTGCCGTTGCTGCCGAAAACAGAGAACTTGCCAAAAAAGGCATTTTGATGCGAAAATTTGGGCAAGAAATGATAAAAGCATTGGCGGGTAAAAAAATTCACGGAATTTTAGCCGTTCCAGGTGGCGTACATAAAACATTTACGGCTGAAGAACGTGCATACTTCCTGGATGGCATGCTTATCCCAAACATTGACACCATGATTGCCTGGTCAAAAGAAATGGTTGATTTTATAAAAGCCTACCAACTTAAAAATGCAAATTGGGTTGACAATTTCGCTGCCTTTCCCTCCAACCATTTGGGACTGGTGCATAACGAAACAGGCGCTTTTGAATTGTATGACGGTCGGTTAAGGTCGGTTGATTTTGAAGGAAATGAATTGCTAAACATTGAAGATGTTGACTATCGCGAACACTTTAAGGAAGCTGTTGAGCCCTGGTCTTTTTTGAAATTCCCTTATATGACCAAATATGGCAGGGAAAATGGCTGGAACCGGGTTGGACCTTTGGCCCGTTTAAATACTTGTGCTTTTATGAGTATGCCGCTTGCAGAAAAAGAACGACAAATATTTAAGGATTATACACAAAACAAACCCAACAATATGACCATGCATACCCATTGGGCACGTTTAATAGAACTGCTGTATTGTGCTGAAGCCATGAAAGAATTGTTGTTGGACGATTCTCTTATGGCTCATGATTTGGTGCGCATAGGTGAACCAAGACAAAAGGGTATTGGAATTATTGAAGCACCAAGAGGAACGCTTATTCATGAATATCATACCGATGAAAAAGGCTTGATTACCAAATGCAATTTAATAGTTTCGACAACACACAATAATGAGGCGATGAATCGTGGCGTTAGGGAAGTTGCTAAAAATGTACTCAATAACAAACCTGAAATCACGGAACCTATGCTGAATCAGATTGAAATAGCCATTAGGGCTTACGATCCTTGTTTGAGCTGCGCTACGCATGCATTGGGTGAAATGCCTTTAATTGTGCAATTGGAAGATTGCTATGGAAATTTAATCGATGAAAAAATTAAATAATACACTTATCATTGGCATAGGAAATAACACGCGTCAGGATGACGGACTAGGCTGGAATTTTTTAGAGCTACTGGAAAAAGAAGGATATAATACGGATAATTTGGTGTATAAATATCAATTGATGGTGGAAGATTCAGAATTAATTTCGGAATTTAGTCCTGTTATTTTTATTGATGCCTGCAAAACGGAATTAAAAAGGGGATTTTCCTTTGAACACATTTATCCGGCAGAAGAAGTATCCTTTTCTACCCATTCCGTTCCTCCAAATCAAATTCTGAATCTTTGTAAAACTATTTATGGCAAAACACCAAACACTTATCTCCTTAAAATTCAAGGATATAATTGGAATATAGAAGTTGGATTGTCAAAACAGGCAAAAACAAATTTAAAGCATGCTTTCCTTTATTTCACTAAAAATTTTAATGAACAATTAATCCAGTAGCATTAAATATCACTTGTTTATTAATGTTTATAAATTTCACCCTGAAACTCAACCTTTTTTTTAAAGCAAAGGTTTACGTTAAGGTCTCCAAGCGTTTTTATTTTTTTATTTTTTCAAACTCCTTGCTTGCTCTATTCGCTAAACTGTTTAAACCTCAATGTAACCTGATTTTAAATTATTCATTCAGTCTGCGTTAGGGAGTGAACGTCATGTTTGAGCTCTTTTTTAGGTGCTTTTCGCAACTAAAAAAAGCGAGTAGTGAACGCCCGACCCTTGCGGGAACGCCCAAAATATGGAAAGCAATTTAATTTAAAATCAATCTAACGTTTAAATTTCAGATTGTTTTGTTTTAATACTTAAATTAGCGCGACCAAAATTTTAAAGCATGTTTAAAAAATCTTCTCAAAACCCAAACACATCCCACATTAAAAACCCAATAAAACGAATTGTTGTTGGTGTTCAATTTTTATTTGTTGCATTTGGGGCAACGGTATTGGTTCCCTTACTAATTGATGTTGATCCTTCCGTTGCTTTATTTACTGCCGGTGTTGGAACACTTATTTTCCATTTAATTACCAAAGGAAAAGTCCCTGTTTTTTTAGGAAGCAGTTTTGCTTTTATTGCGCCTATTATAGCAGCAACCAAATTATATGGGTATCCCGGTACTTTGGGTGGATTGATTGCTGTTGGTTTGGTTTATGGTGTCGTGTCTTTTGTTGTTAAATTATGGGGGTTGAAAGTGATTGAAAAAATATTCCCTGCAGTTGTGATAGGTCCCGTAATTATGATCATCGGTTTGTCATTGGCATCTGTTGGCGTAGATATGGCAAAATCAAACTGGCCAATTGCAATTTCGGTTTTAATTACTGCTATTTTCATTGTCATTTATACTAAAGGTATGATTAAATTAATTCCGATTTTTATTGGAATCATTGTTGGCTATTTGATTTCAACTATTGCCGGATTGGTCGATTTTTCCTCTGTAAGTGAAGCCGCCTGGTTTGCACTCCCAAAATTTACGGCTCCAGAATTTAACTGGGCTGCCATTTTATATATGCTTCCTGTGGCCATTGCACCAATTATTGAGCATGTAGGTGATGTTTATGCTATTGGAGGCGTTGCCGAAAAAGAATTTGTAAAAGATCCCGGATTGCACCGAACATTGTTAGGGGATGGAATTGCCACTGCCTTTGCAGGTTTTATGGGCGGTCCGCCAAACACCACCTATTCTGAAGTTACAGGAGCTGTGGCTTTAACAAAAATCACGGATCCAAGAGTGTTGCGAATTGCCGCAGTTACCGCCATTGTATTTTCATTAGTAGGTAAAATAAGTGCCGTTTTAAAAACAATTCCGCAGGCAGTATTGGGAGGTATTATGTTGTTGCTTTTTGGAATGATTGCAAGTATTGGGATTAAAACCTTAATTGATGCAAAAACCGATTTTTCCATCACACGAAATCAGGTGATTGTTTCCGTTATTTTAACCATGGGTATTGGTGGCGCGCAAATGAGTTATGGCAATTTCTCCTTGGCAGGAATAGGATTGGCTTCAGTTATTGGCGTTGTTTTAAACCTCATTTTACCAAAAACAGCTAGCCCAAATAAAGAAAATCTTAAAAAATAAAAATAAATATCCATAAAAAAAAAGCCTTTCTGAAAATTCAAAAAGGCTTTTTTTATGCTTTACATTTTGTGTTTTATCAAATATAAAATTTAATCAGGAACAAAATTGCGATGATGTACATAATCGGTTTTATTTCTTTATACCTGCCGGTAAGCAGTTTTAATATTACAAAAGAAAGCATTCCAAAAACAATACCTTCAGCAATGCTGTAAGTCAATGGCATCATAATGATGGTAAAAAAAGCAGGAATGGATTCCGTAAAATCATCCAAATCAATTTTCATAATTGGCGATATCATAAACAATCCAACAATAATTAAAGCCGGAGCCGTAGCTGCAGCAGGTATAATCATAAATATGGGTGCAAAAAACAAAGCTAAAATAAACATTCCTGCAACGGTGAGCGCTGTCATTCCCGTTTTTCCGCCTTCAGCAACTCCCGCAGCACTTTCCACATAAGTTGTTACCGTTGAAGTTCCCAATATAGCACCGACAGTAGTTCCTATGGCATCGGCAAACAACGCTTGTTTTACTCTTGGAACCTTTCCGTCTTTATCCAACATATTTGCCTTTGAAGATACGCCAACCAATGTCCCCACTGTATCAAACATATCCACAAATAAAAATGTGAATAAAACGATTAACATATCTAAGGTAAAAATCTGAGAAAAATCAAACTTAAAGAAAATAGGCTCAATTGACGGCGGTAAACTCACCGCGCTAAAGTTTTCTGGAATTGCTGTAACGCCAACAAAGAACCCAATAACAGTGGAAGCTAAAATTCCGATTAAAATAGCCCCTTTTACTTTTTTAGCCAGTAAAACACCAATAATAATAACTCCGGCCAAACCTACCAATACAGCAGGATTTTTCATATCTCCCAAACCAACCAAGGTTGCCGGATTGCTAACAATTAATCCAGTCCCCTTTAATCCGATAAAAGCAATAAATAAACCAATGCCGACAGAAACTGCGTGCTTCAGATTTAAAGGAATTGAGTTTACAATTAATTCCCGAATATTAAATGCCGTTAAAAGGATAAATACAATCCCTTCCAAAAAAACAGCCGTTAAGGCAAACTCCCAGGAATAGCCCATTCCCAACACCACGGTAAAAGCAAAAAATGCATTTAAGCCCATACCCGGCGCCAATGCAAATGGCAATTTGGCAACTAAAGCCATCACCAAAGTTCCAATAATCGCGGATAATGCAGTTGCCGTAAATACGGCATCTTTATCCATTCCTGCGGCACTTAAAATGGTCGGATTTACTGCTAAGATGTAAACCATCGTCATAAATGTAGTTATCCCGGCAATAATCTCCGTTTTCAGGGTCGAATTGTTTTCTTTTATTTTAAAAAACTTGTCTAACATAATCTGCTATTTTTTATAATTAATAAGTTCATAAAGTTGGTATGCCTAATTTAGTTCTTGATTTTACAGGAAAACATGAAAGTTCGTTTTTCAACTTGAAATTTAAAATTTTAAACTTTTTCATATGGCACTGTTTCAAAACCACTTTTTTAGATATTCCATTTTATTCCTAAAGTTGGCCTTACTTTAAATTCATATTCATAGGCAAAATTGTTTGAAAATTCAACCTCACCTCCTACTGAAAATGTTTTATTTAGATGATACCACAATTGCGGTTCAGCTAAAAATACAGTCTTCTCAGACAGTCCTTTTTCTGACCATAAATCGGCAAAACCAGAAAAAGTTAGTTTGTTTTCAATCAAATTCATGTACCAGGTTCCGGTAATTTGGTAGTTGGCTTCTCCGGCATTTTTAAATGATTTGTAACCTGCATAGGTAGAAAATCCCATTTTCGCATTTCCTTTGGCATAATTGACACCAAAAATCCACGCCTCATTGATGGTAAAACCGCCCAAACCGTCACCAGTTTTAAAAGTTCCCAATCCGCCATTGTATTCCACATGCAATCCAACAGGCATTTTTTCGGTTTTTAAAACACGGGCAATCTCATAATAACCTCCGCTTATGCCCGAACTCGCATTGTAATCGAAATCTACAAACGTAAAAGTGTTTCCATAATTATCAACCTTAAAAAGCTCAAAAGTTGTTGTAAAGTGGCCTCTTTCAAAATCTCTATGCAACTGGAAATTTTGCGCGCTTAGGCTGACTGCAATAAAAAGGGTGATAACTGTAACGATTTTTTTCATGGTTCTTAAAATTCTAAAATTAATTATTAAAATTACCACAAATATTTGCGCATAGAAGTGTTCCTGAAATTCAATTATTAACAGGTAATTAACTATTTATAATTGATATAAATTGGGGAAAGGAATTAGCCAATTAGTTAATTAGCCAATGTGCCAATGGAAAAAAAAGTATAAGATTGTTTCGCTATTAGGCAATAGAATAGCTTCATTTTATTGATGTATTGTTTATCAATTTTTTAAAATTATAAAAACCTTATTTAAAATTAATTTTAAAAGTTAACTCAAAACCACATTTACAATTTCATCGGCAATTGCCAAACAGGAAGTTGCTGCCGGTGAAGGGGCGTTTAGCACATGAATATTGCCCTTGTGTTTCATAATTTTAAAATCGTCGATCATATTTCCGTCAAAATCGATGGCTTGTGCCCTAACGCCAGCTCTTGCAGGCTGCACGTCATTTTCCGAAATTGTCGGCATCATTTTTTGCAATTCTTTTACAAAAAGTCGTTTTGAAAAAGCGCGCTTGTATTCATCAATTCCCTTACGCCAATGTTTTCCAAACAATTTCCAGGTTCCCTTAAAAGTTAAGGCTTCAAAAGTATCTTTAAAATTAAAACTTGTGCGCTTATAACCTTCTCTTTTAAAAGTAAAAACAGCATTTGGGCCGCATTCGATGCCGCCGTGAATCATTCGTGTAAAATGAACGCCCAAAAACGGAAATTTTGGGTCGGGAACAGGATATACCAAATTGTTAATTTTATATGCGGCTTCGGGTATTAATTCGAAATAATCACCCCTGAAACCCACAATATGCAAATCGAGTTTTAACTGGTCTTTTGCGGCAATTCTGTCGGATTGCAATCCGGTGCAGAAAATCACTTTATCAGCAGTAAAAACCCCAATATTTGTTTGAATAATGCTCTCCTTTTCTGAAGGAATTACTTTTTCTACTTTACAAGCTGTCAGCAACTTACTTTCCGGATTTATGGTTATTATTTTCTGAACAAATGCTTTACAAACCGCCACATAGTCGATAATTCCGGCAGTGGGTACCCAAATTCCTTTAATTCCTTCAATAAAAGGTTCTTTCTGTTTTATTTCATCGGAAGTTAAATAGCAAATTCCCTCGGTTCCATTTTGAATTCCTCTGTTATAAATATCTTCTAAAACGGGCAATTCCTCTTTTGAAGCTGCGACAATTACCTTTCCGCAAACATCATGTCTGATGTTGTTTTCTACAGCAAATTTTATTAGTTGGGCACTTCCTATTTTGCAATTTTTTGCTTTATACGAACCCGGTTTGTAGTATATTCCAGAGTGCATTACCCCCGAATTTCTACCCGTTTGATGCAAACCAATTTCGGGCTCTTTTTCTAAAATATGTATGGATTTGTCGGGAAATTTCAATTGTAATTTATACGCAGTGGCGAGTCCGACAATGCCGGCGCCAACGACAATAAAATCAGATTTATTGGACATATTTTGTTTTTCCAACAAAGCTCAGCAAAACAAAGGATATTATAAAGAAAATTGCCAAAAACAATACGCTGAATTGCATTGAGCCCGTTAAGGAAATTAACAAGCCAAAAACGATCATGCCAAATACAATGGCAATTTTTTCGGTAACGTCATAAAAGCTAAAATAGGTTGCATGGTCTTTTGTTTCCGGCAATAATTTAGAATAGGTTGAACGCGACAAAGATTGTATTGCGCCCATAACCAAACCAATAAGTGCTCCTAATCCGTAAAAATAATAAGACACGTTTGCTTGTGATTTATCCAATAAAAAGGCAACTAAACAAACCAAGCCCCAAATAGCAATTGTTATTTTTAAGGTAGTGATATTGCCAATCCTGTCTGAAATTCTCGAAAATAAAAACGCGCCAAAAATGGCTACAATTTGCACCAACAAAATAACCGCAATTAAATTCGTTGTTGGCAAACCCAATTCTTTGCTGCCAAAAATGCCTGCCATTAAAATGATGGTTTGCACGCCCACGCTAAACATAAAAAAAGACAATAGAAAAAATTTCAACTCCGACCGTTGCTTCATTTCATTGTACACTACTTTTAATTCTCTTAATCCTTTCCATATAAAATCCTTTTTGGGTTTTTTGTCATAAACGTTATTCGGCAAATAGCTGTAGGTTATTTGGGCAAATCCCAGCCACCAAATCCCAACCAACAAAAAGGTAAGACGTGAAGCAAAAGCCGCATCGGGCAATCCGAACAATTCCGGTTTATTGACCATCACCAAGCTAAACAAAAGCAAAATTACAGAGCCAGTGTACCCAAAAATAAAACCTTTGGCACTTACGTCATCCTGTTGTTCATGATATGCAATTTCCGGTAAATAGGCATTGTAAAAAACAATGCTTCCCCAAAATCCGATGCTGGCAGAAACCGTAAAAACCAAGCCAACCCAAAGTGTTTTTTCTCCCTCAAAAAAGAATAAACTCATTACAGATAACGACCCTATTAAACAAAAGGCTTTTAAAAATTTTAATTTATTGCCGGTATAATCCGCAATTCCAGAGAGAACTGGAGACATGAATGCCACCATCAAAAAAGAAAATGCAAGCGTATAATCGTATAAAGTTGTGGAATTCCATTGCGTTCCCAGAAAATTTATTTTTCCTTCAACTGAAGCAAATGATCCTGTTAAACTGCTGTAATATATAGGGAAAACCGCAGTGGCAATTACCAATGAATAGGCTGAGTTTGCCCAATCGTAAAAAGCCCAGGCATTGATAAGTTTTTTGTCTCCTTTTTTTAACATAATGGCATAAAAAACCGCTCTAAAAAATTTAGAACGGTTGACAATATACTATAATTATTTTTTTAATTTGAAATAAATACAATTTAACTATTGGGCATTGTATTTTTTTGCCAACTTAACAGCCGTTGGCAAATATGCTTTTAAATTTTTTATTCTTGTTTCATCAGAAGGGTGCGTGCTTAAAAATTCAGGTGGCGCTCCTCCTTCAGCTCTTTGGCTCATACGAATCCAAACATTGATGGCTTCCTGTGGATTGTAACCAGCCATTGTCATAAATACCAATCCCAATTTATCGGCTTCCGTTTCATGGGTTCTGCTGTAAGCCAACATCCCAACCTGTGAACCAATACCATAAATGGTATTCCATAAGTTTTGGGTTTTAGGATCCTTGTTATTTGTGCTAATCGCAACAGCAATACCTCCCAATTGTTGTCCGTAAGAACTTGTCATACGTTCTTGACCGTGTTTTGCAAATGCGTGAGCCACTTCATGGCCCATGACGGCCGCTATGCCATCCCTATTTTGGGTAATAGGCAAAATACCTGTGTAAAAAACCACTTTTCCGCCGGGCATACACCAGGCATTTACTGCATTATCTTCAATCAAATTAAACTCCCAACGATAGTTGTTTGCTTCAGAAACCATCCCATGCGCTCTCATAAATTTGTCTACAGCCTGGGAAATATTTTTTCCGACAGATTGCACTTCATTGGTCATTTTTGCATCATTCGAAATTTTATTTTCTTTAATAAAACCCTCATATTGCGCAAAACTGGCCGGCAATATTTGGGCATCACTCATTATATTAATACGTTGTCTGCCCGTAATCGGAACAGTGCTGCAGCTTATCATAAATAACATAAGCAATGACAGGGAAATAAATTTTTTCATTTGATAAGTCTTTTAGTTAAAACATCCTTTATATATAAAATTACAAATTCTATCTTTACGGACAAAATTAAACCATTTTATGGATATGAAGGACAATACGGTCACAATACATATAAATACCGGTCGAAAAATACCTGCATCAATTATTTCAACAGGAAAAATACTACAATTTATAGCACCGCCATTGGCCACTTTGTTTGCCATCAAACTTTTTAGGACACCCATTCGATTTAAAACCCCGTCTCGTGAAAACATGATGGCTGAAAGCGCCCAGAAGAAAATGGTTTTGATTCCCGAATTGAATCAGGAAGTGATGGTGTATTCCTACGGGTATTCAAAAAGAAAGGTCCTTTTGATTCATGGCTGGTCCGGCAGAGGCACACAATTATTTAAAATTGCAGACAAGCTGTTGGAAAATGGTTTTATGACGATAAGTTTTGACGCTCCGGCTCACGGTAAATCCACAGGAAAAAAGACGATGATGAATGAATTTGTTAAAACCGCCTTGTTTTTGGAAAAAGAATTTGGTCCTTTTGAAATTGCCATCGGACATTCATTAGGTGCCATGGCTGTTTTAAACAGCATTAAGCAAGGATTAAACCTAAAAAAGGCCATTGTGATTGGTTCAGGAGATGTGATTTCTGATATTATTAAAGAATTTGTGGCCAAACTTCAATTGAAACCAAAAATGGTTGATAAAATAAAATACCAGTTTTTTAAGAATTTTGGAGAAGATATTGATAATTATTCGGGGTATATCGCTGCAAAAGCAGTTAAAATTCCAACTTTAGTGCTTCATGACACCGAAGATAAAGATGTTCCTGTAAGTTGCGCGCACCATATACGTCAAAACTTAGAACAAGGTGAAATTATAATTACCAACGGCTTGGGACATAGCCGTATTTTGAAAGATAGCCATGTTATCAATCGAATTATTGAATTTATTAACAGAAATCATTAAAATGAAACGAGCTAGACAAGTTTTGACACACAAAGGAATGATTATTGGAGAACTACATTTGTTATCTCTAAAATATAAAATTTAAACAGATGAAAAATTTATCTTTAGCATTAATTATGATTACACTGTTTGGTTGTAATAGCTATTCACAAGAAAAAAATAAAAAAGTTATGGTTAAAAAAGTCGTTAAAACGGAGGCAGAATGGAAAAAAATATTGTCTCCTGAAGCCTATAATATTTTAAGGGAAAAAGGAACAGACCGTCCAAGTGAAGCCGGTTACACCGCTCATTTTGAAAAAGGAACTTACCATTGTGCCGCCTGTGGATTGCAACTTTTTGAATCGAACAGCAAATTCGAATCGCATTGCGGCTGGCCTTCTTTTGACGATGCCATTGAAGGAACGGTCAATTATGTAACAGACCGCAGCCTTGGAATGGTTCGGACCGAAATTGTTTGCGCTTCTTGTGGCGGACATTTAGGGCATCTTTTTGATGACGGACCAAAAGAAACTACCGGCAAAAGGTATTGTGTGAATACCACTTCCATAAAATTCGTAAAAGGGAAGTAAAGATGAAAGGTAAAAAAAGTAGTTAATTTTGTAAATTATAAAAATAACTGTTTTCTCTATTTACAAAAAAACCATTTACTGTTTTTAAACAGCAAATGGTTTTTTAATTTAAATTTTAAGCTTCAAATTATTTTACGCCTCAACTTCTTTGGGTTTTAAAACCAGTCCGCCATACATTTGCCAAACCGTCATTCCTCCTGCCACATTCACCATGTCTTTAATGTTATGGTTTTTCAGGATTAATTCAGCCAAATAGCCTCTTAAACCTCTTTTGCAAAAAACAACAATCGGTTTATTTTGGTCTTTTATAAATTCGATGTGATTTCTAATTTCATCTAATGGAATATTAATTGCATTTTGTATGGTGCCTTCCTCAAATTCTTTTGGGGTTCTTACATCAAGCAACAAAAAATCTTTCGGATTGGTTTTGGATAAATACACATCCAATTCTTCCACCGACATTTGAATTGTTTTATCGTCAAGCATATTTTCGGCCACAAAACTTGTCACCACCACAGGATCTTTAGCTGGTGAAAATGGAGGTGCGTAAGCCAAATCCAATTGCGACAAATCGCTGATTTTAAGCTTTGCATAAATCGCGGTGCTTAAAACATCCACCCGTTTGTCCACACCAACTTCACCAAACAATTCGGCGCCCAAAATCTCTTCATTAATGGGATTGTAATAAATTTCCGTAATCAAATCTTTTTGTCCTGGATAATAACTTGGTGTTGAACCGGCGATGGTTAACACAGTTTCAAAAGGGATTGCAAGTTCAGCTAATGCTTTTGGATTTAATCCGGTTCTGGCCAAAGTATAATCAAACACTTTTACGATGGCCGTTTTGTAAGCGCCTTTAAAAACAATGTTTTTTCCGGCTGCATTTGCGCCTGCGGCCCTTCCGCCTTTATTTGAATGCGTTCCCAATGGGAAATAATCGTATTCATTGGTTTGTAAATTTTTAATGGAAACATTATCTCCGGCTGCATACACATCTTTAATGGAGGTTTCCATTCTTTCATTCACTTTTAAAGCGCCATTTTTAATATGGTCCGCTCCTGTTTTCAGCAATAATTCGGTGTTGGGCTTAATTCCCACGCTTAAAATCACGAAATCTGTTTTTACAACTTCGTGACCTTCAATGATAATTCCGGAAATTTTTCCATTTTCATTCAATTCAAATTCGGAAACGATGCCGGAAGTAATCACTTCTATGCCGTTGTTTTTCAAAATAGTTTCCGAAAAAGTTGCGAATTTCGGGTTCCACATTGTTAAAATTTGATCAGCACCTTCAATCAATGTAACATCTTTGCCTGCTTCCCGTAAGTTTTCTGCCACTTCAACGCCAATAAGTCCAGCCCCAATAATGGTGATGTGTTTTGATTTAGAAGTTAACCCATCTTTGGTAATTTTGTCAAAATCGGCCATTGACCGGCAAGTTGACCAGTTTGTGGCTTTATTTATGTTTTTTATGGGTGGCACTACTGATTTTGCACCTGTGGCAAAAATAAGCTTGTCATAACTGTAATCGCCTTTTACCGAATAAACTAATTTATTGTCGGTATCAATGGAAACAATTTCCTCATTTACTTTAACATCAATATTAAACCGGGTTCTCATCAAATCGGGTTTAACAACAATCAGGTCGCTTCTGTTTTCTATAACACCCGAAAATGCATAGGGCATTCCGCAGGTGGCATAACTAATATTTCCCCCTTTTTCAAACAGTATTATTTCCGCTTTTTCATTCTCTCTGCGCGCTTTTGCAGCTGCCGAAGGGCCTGCCGACAAACCGCCTATGATTATTATTCTTTCCATCAATCTGCTTATATTAAATTTCTGTGCAAATTTCAATCAATTTTATAAACTACTGTGTAATTATTATTACGCTAACGATTACGCCGTTTTTATCAGATCACACTATGGGAAATAGTTGCTATTTTAAAACTTTTTTGCTGAAAATGATTTGAATGAAATAAAAAGAATTTAAGTTCATTTTAGTATCTTTGTGCATTCTAAAAAACGAGGTAAACGACTATGTTCAATAATTTAAGCGATAAATTAGATAAGGCCTTTCACACTCTGAAAGGACACGGGAAAATTTCAGAAATAAATGTTGCGGAAACATTAAAGGAAGTTCGAAGAGCTCTTTTAGATGCCGATGTCAACTTTAAAATAGCCAAAAACTTTACCGATACCATAAAAGCGAAAGCCTTGGGACAAAACGTATTGACTACGTTAAACCCTAGCCAATTGATGGTGAAAATCGTAAAAGACGAATTGACCGAATTGATGGGTGGCGAAACCGTTGGCATCAATTTGTCTGGTACGCCAACAGTTATTTTAATGTCGGGTTTACAAGGTTCCGGTAAAACAACTTTTTCCGGAAAACTGGCAAATTACTTAAAAACCAAGAAAAACAAAAACGTTTTATTGGTGGGTTGCGACGTTTACCGTCCTGCGGCCATCAACCAATTAAAAGTTGTTGGAGAACAAATTGACGTTGAAGTATATGCGGAAGAAGGCAACCAAAATCCGGTTGAAATTTCTAAAAATGCCCTTAAACATGCAAAAGCCACTGGCAAAAATGTGGTAATTATTGATACTGCGGGTCGTTTGGCTGTTGATGAAGCTATGATGTCAGAAATTTCAAACATCCATAAGGCTGTAAATCCGGAAGAAACGCTTTTTGTGGTAGATTCCATGACAGGCCAGGATGCGGTAAATACTGCAAAAGCTTTTAACGATATTTTAAATTTTGACGGTGTCGTTCTTACCAAATTAGATGGTGATACTCGTGGCGGTGCTGCTTTATCCATTAAATCTGTCGTAAATAAACCCATTAAATTTGTTGGTACGGGTGAAAAAATGGAAGCAATTGATGTTTTCTATCCAAACCGTATGGCAGAGCGAATTTTGGGAATGGGTGATGTTGTTTCTTTGGTGGAACGCGCCCAAGAACAATATGATGAAGAAGAAGCCCGAAAAATTCAGAAGAAAATTGCCAAAAATCAGTTCGGTTTTGATGATTTCCTGAAACAAATTCAGCAAATCAAAAAAATGGGAAATATGAAAGATTTAATGGGCATGATTCCCGGTGCCGGAAAAATGATGAAAGATACTGATATAGATGATGATGCCTTTAAAGGAATTGAAGCCATTATCCATTCTATGACCCCGGCAGAAAGAGGTGAACCCATTATTATTGATGCAACCCGAAAAAAACGGATTGCAAAAGGATCTGGAACCACCATACAAGAAGTGAATCAATTGTTGAAACAGTTTACCCAAATGAGCAAAATGATGAAAATGATGCAAGGAGGCGGCGGTAAACAAATGATGCAAATGATGAAAGGGATGGGAAAATAAGTTGGCTGTATTATAAATATCTCTCTTTCTGAATTCAAACACGATAAAAATAAATAGGTCTCGACTGCGCTCGACCTGACAAAAACTAATAAAGAATGATTTTACTTGACGGAAAAAAAACATCGGATGACTTAAAAATTGAAATTGCCGAATCGGTAAAACAATTAAAAGCCCAAGGGAAAAAAAAACCGCATTTAGCCGCAATTTTGGTTGGAACAGACGGAGCAAGCATGACGTATGTTAACAGCAAAGTAAAAGCATGCCATTTGGTAGGATTTAATTCAACCTTAATTGAGCTTCCAAGTGAAACATCCGAAGCAATATTATTGCAAGAAATTGAAAAATTAAATCATAATAATGACATAGACGGTTTTATCGTTCAATTGCCATTGCCAAAACATATCAATGAACAAAAGGTACTCAATGCCGTGAATCCTGATAAAGATGTGGACGGATTTCACCCAACAAATGTGGGAAGAATGGCTTTGGATATGCCGTGTTTTTTACCAGCGACACCTTTCGGGATTTTAGAATTGTTGGAACGTTATCAAGTAGAAACTTCGGGTAAACATGTAGTAGTTATTGGAAGAAGCCATATTGTAGGCCGACCAATGAGTATTTTAATGAGTCAAAAACGCAAAGCCGGAGACGCCACTGTCACTATTACACACAGCAGGACAAAAAATTTAAAAGATTTCACCTTGAAGGCCGATATTATTGTTGCCGCTCTTGGGATTCCCGAGTTTTTAACAGGCGATATGGTAAAAGACGGCGTAACCATTATTGATGTGGGAATTACAAGGGTTGAAGACGCTTCCAAAAAAAGAGGGTATCGTTTGGCAGGTGACGTTCATTTTGAAAGCGTGAGCAAAAAAGCTTCTTTTATCACGCCAGTTCCAGGTGGCGTTGGCCCAATGACCATTGCGATGCTAATGAAAAACACGCTATTGGCGTGTGAAAGAAAATAATATTATCATATTTCTCTTTTCAGTAAATCTATTAGAAGGCAGGTACGCAAAACTTTGCATTTAATTTATATTCTTTAATGCTAAAACTTTCTTAATTTAAGGTAAGCTGAAGGTGATTGACCCATTATTATTTTAAATTGTCTATTGAAATTTGACATATTATTAAAACCGCTTAAAAAAGCCACATCAGTAATATTTTTATTTTCTTCTTCAATTAAAATCTTACAGGCATAACCAATTCTGATTTCGTTTAAGAATTCAAAATAAGTTTTATTGGTGATTTTTTTAAAATAACGACAAAAAGCAGCCTTATTCATATTGACAGATTCTGCAATATTCTCAAGACTGATTGAAGAGTCACTAAAATTATTTATGGAATACTCATAAACTTTTTCTAAACGTCCTTTCGGCAAGTTGACGGAGTTAACATAACCTGGATTGGCTATAAATTCGAAATCCTTATTGTTTTCCAAAAGATTTAACAACTCAAAGAAGTGCGTCATTCTGTTGAAGTCATTCCCTTCTGCTATTTCTTGCATTATAGACAATATCTCCTCATTTTTATTTACGTTTCTAAAAATCATTCCCCTTTTCCAATCATTAAACAATTGATTCAATGGCTGAAATTCTGGGATATACTCGATAATTTTAGTAATAATCTCTATTGAAAAATGAAGTACATAAGCATCTTCCACTCCTTCATCAAAATCATATTCGGAATTTAATTTAGGTACAAACATATGCGGCAAGTTTGCGCAAAACAACATGAGCGTTCCGCTTTCATAAGGAAATATTTTATCTCCCACATAAACAGTTCCAGAGTGTTTAACAATATAAAGAATCTCATATTCTTTATGATGATGCCATAAACTATAAGCCTGAGGATAAATTTTTGGATGGATAATAAATGACTGTTGGTGAGAAGTGCTTGTTTTATTTAATAAAATGGATTTCATAATAAATATCACTTTTTCTTAAAAATTAGCCCATTGCAAATTTAATATTACAATGTGCAAAAAATCTTCTTTTTCATATCTAGAAATCAAAATACTTTTGCAATATAACATTACGAATACGTTTTCGTGTCGCAATTATTGCAATTTATGTTTTGTAGGATGCAAATATAATAAAAATTTATTGGTTTTATTAAATATAATACAAAGCCTAATTGAATTATAACATTCCACAATTTGAAGAGATTGCGAATATAGGTAATTTTAAAATAATGAATTTATCATCTCTTTATTTGTAATGTAAAGTTATCGTTGAAAAGAAGATTAATACTATATAAATATTTTATGATGAGATTCTCAATTTCGGTCATTTTGGCCTTCTTATCAATCGTTTTTAAAGCCATTTTATTGGTCGAATCAATTTTAAATAAAGCAAAATAGATGGAAACACTAAAAAATGTTAAAACAAGAGTCTATAAATTTGGAGATAAAACTGCGGATGGAAATAGCACTATGAAAAACCTGCTGGGCGGAAAAGGCGCTAACCTTGCTGAAATGAGCTTAATTGGAATCCCAGTTCCTCCCGGATTTACAATTACAACTGAAACCTGTACAGAATACAATCAACTGGGAAAGGATAAAGTCATTTCTTTATTGCTCTCTGAAGTTAAAGATTCCGTTGCGAAAATTGAGCGCAGTATGGGAACTGCCTTTGGAAGCAGTGAAAATCCTTGTTTACTTTCCATTCGTTCCGGAGCCAGAGTATCCATGCCCGGAATGATGGATACGGTTCTTAATTTAGGTATGAACGATCATGCTGTTGAGGGCCTAATTGCCAAAACCGGAAACTCAAGATTTGCCTGGGATTCCTACAGACGCTTTGTACAAATGTTTGGTGGTGTTGTTTTAGGTATTGGCGCAAAATCAAAAGAAGATCAGGATCCTTTTGAAGAAATTATAGAAAAGTCAAAATTAAACAAAGGTGTTGAATTAGATACCGAGCTTGGTGTTGAAGATTTAAAACAAATGGTCACAGACTTTAAAATCGCTTGTGAAGTCCAAACCGGAAAAAAATTCCCTGAAGATCCTTGGGACCAACTTTGGGCGAGTATTGCAGCAGTATTTGATAGCTGGATGAATCCAAGGGCTATTTATTATCGGCGTATGAACCAGATTCCAGAAGAATGGGGAACTGCAGTAAGTGTTCAGGCAATGGTATTCGGAAATATGGGAGATAATTCAGGCACCGGCGTTGCATTTACAAGAGATGCTTCAACTGGTGAAAATATTTTTAATGGTGAATATTTAATCAACGCCCAAGGTGAAGATGTTGTTTCCGGAGTCAGAACACCTCAACAAATTACGTTACAAGGTTCAAAAAAATGGGCGATTTTGACAAATATTTCTGAAGAAGAAAGAAAAACGACCTATCCTTCATTAGAAGAATTGATGCCATCTACTTTTGATGAATTAAATAAAACGCAGGACCTTCTTGAAAAACATTATAAAGACATGCAGGATTTAGAGTTCACCATTCAGGATGGTAAACTTTGGATGTTACAAACCCGTAATGGCAAACGTACCGCAGCTGCTATGGTAAAAATTGCCATAGAATTACTGGCTGCCGGAATGATTGACGAAAAAGAGGCCTTATTAATGCAAGAACCTTCAAAATCAGAAGAACTTTTGCACCCTGTTTTTACCAAAGACGCAATAAAAACTGCTGAAATACTGGCTAAAGGTTTGCCGGCATCTCCGGGTGCTGCAACCGGGCAAATTGTTTTTTTTTCTGATGAAACCCATAAATATCCCGTTTCAATTCTTGTTCGTTTAGAAACTTCTCCCGAAGATTTAGAAGGAATGAATATTGCCGAAGGCATTTTAACCGCTCGTGGCGGTATAACTTCACATGCAGCCGTTGTGGCCCGTGGAATGGGGAAATGCTGTGTTTCCGGGGCCGGCACCATAAACATCAACTACAAAACCAGGGTCATGACCATTGAAGGTAAAGACTACCCCGAAGGAGCATGGGTTTCTTTAAACGGCTCAACAGGGGAAGTTTACAAAGGAAAAATGAAAACCGCTGATGCTGAATTAAGTGGTGACTTTGAGGCGATCATGAAACTTGCCGATAAATATAGAACACTTGGTGTTAGAGTAAATGCCGAAACAAAAAGAGAATGTGAAATTGCCCTTAAATTTGGGGCAGAAGGAATTGGTCTTTGCCGCACAGAGCATATGTTTTTTGAGGATGAAAGGTTAATTCGTATGCGTGAAATGATTCTAGCCCAAGATGAAGCAGGAAGAAGAAAAGCATTGAATAAATTATTGCCCATTCAGCGTAAAGATTTTAAGGATTTGTTCCGTGCAATGGCAAATCTTCCCGTAACAGTGCGTTTATTAGACCCACCATTACATGAATTTATCCCTCATGAAGAAGAAAGTCAAAGAGAAATGGCCAATGAAATGAAAGTTTCTATCGAAACTATTAAACAAAAAGTGGAAGATTTAAAGGAATTCAACCCTATGTTAGGCCATCGCGGATGCAGATTGGGAATTACCTATCCTGAAATTACCGAAATGCAGGCCAGAGCAATTATGGAAGCCGCATTGGAATTAAAAGCGGAAGGAATTAAAACGCTTCCTGAAATTATGATTCCACTTATTAGCACCGTAAAAGAATTTAATTTACAAAAACAGCTTGTAAAAACAGTTATTGATAAAGTTTTTGAGGAAAAAAAAGCTAAAATCGACTATTTAGTCGGAACAATGATTGAAATTCCAAGAGCATGCCTAACTGCTGACCAAATTGGTGAGGTTGCTCAATTCTTCTCATTTGGGACCAATGATCTTACACAAATGGGGTTTGGATATTCGAGAGATGATGTAGGAAAATTCTTGCCAATATATATCCAAAAAGGTATCTTAAAAGCAGACCCATTCCAAGTACTGGACCAAGAAGGTATTGGCCAATTGGTTAAAATGGGGACCACAAAAGGGCGTTCAGCAAATCCTAAGCTAAAAGTAGGTATTTGCGGTGAACACGGAGGGGAACCAAGTTCCGTTGAATTTTGTCATAGTATTGGTTTGGATTATGTAAGTTGTTCTCCATTTAGAGTACCAATAGCACGATTGTCCGCAGCAATAGCAGCTATTAAATATGCCGAAATTGATTCCTTAAACTAAAATCTGCCTGACAAATATTTGGATGTACAATAAATTATTACCGTTAAGAAGTTCTTGTTTAATTTAATAAAATATCAATTATTATGAAATCTATTTTATTAAATTAAACATTGTGCAAATTTAATATTACAATTTGCAAATAATCTTCTTTTACACACCTATAATTCTAAATACATTTGAAAAAATAATTTACGAATACGTTTTCGTGATTATTTATCACATTTAAATGCTTTAAATACTGACAACATAGCAAAGAAAAGTTGATTTATGTAAATATAATATAAAGATTAAGACTACAAGAGACTTCTCCTTTTTAAGATATCACCATCATAGACTTTTTATTGATTTACAGTATGCTTATTCAACATTGACTTATTGTATTTAAACATCTAATGTGAAAATTATTATTAACCAATAAATACTTTATTATGAGTTTATCAATCCAAGCCTTTTTGGCTTTCTTTCCAATCCTTTTAGCTGGCATATTGCTAGTAGGTTTAAGGTGGCCAGCAAAAAGGGCTATGCCATTTGTATTATTAGTGGCAATTATCATCGCATATTATGCTTGGGGAATGCCGATAAACAGAATTGTCGCTTCCTCTTTAGAAGGTTTGGGCGTAACAGCCTCTATCTTATGGATTATTTTCGGGGCAATTTTATTACTAAACACCCTTAAACATTCAGGTGCTTTAAAAGTCATCCGGGCCGGTTTTACCAATATTAGCACAGACAGACGTGTTCAGGTAATTATTATTGCCTGGTTATTTGGAAGTTTTATTGAAGGTGCTTCAGGTTTTGGTACCCCGGCAGCAATTGCCGCACCATTATTGCTAGGTTTGGGTTTCCCTGCCTTAGGAGCTGTTATTATTGGCATGATGATCCAATCAACACCTGTATCATTTGGTGCCGTTGGAACACCAATTGTAATTGGAGTGACCACAGGTTTAAAAACAAGTGCATTAGAGGCTCAATTAGTGGCTGCCGGAACCAATTGGGAACAATTTATACAATTAATCACTTCTGAAGTTGCCATCATTCATGGTATTGTAGGAACATTCATTCCTTTATTTATGTGCATGGTTTTAACACGATTTTTTGGTAAAAATAAATCATGGTCTGAAGGTTTGTCTATTGCTCCTTTCGCTATTTTTGCCGGATTGGCCTTTACAATTCCTTATGCATTAACCGGTGTGTTTTTAGGTCCTGAGTTTCCTTCACTTATTGGAGCTCTTGTAGGATTGGTGATTGTAGTAACCGCTGCTAAAGCAAAATTTTTAATTCCCAAAGATACCTGGGATTTCGAACCTGCAAAAAATTGGCCTTCAACCTGGATGGGCGACTTGGATTTAAAATTAAGCAGTTTAACGGATAAAAGTTCAAAAATATCTTTGTCAAAGGCTTGGTTGCCATACCTTTTAGTTGCTGTCTTTTTGGTTATGAGCAGAATACCTGCATTAGGGATTAATTCAGCGCTGAAATATGTGACCCTATCAATTAAAGATATTTTGGGAGAAACAGGTATAAATGCCTCATTTTCTCCATTGTATCTGCCTGGCGGAATTATGGTAATGGTTGTTTTAATTACTTATTTTTTGCACAATATGAAGCCAAAAGAATTGGCCAGTGCTATAGGAGAATCCTCAAAAACGCTCTTGGGTGCCGGATTTGTTTTGGTATTTACGATTCCTATGGTTAGGATCTTAATCAACTCAGGTGTAAATGTTAATGATTACGCAAGTATGCCAATCGCCATGGCACAATGGGTTGCAAATACAATGGGAGGAATTTACCCCGCTTTTGCAGCCTCGGTAGGAGCATTAGGAGCCTTTATCGCTGGTTCTAACACCGTGTCCAATATGATGCTATCGCAATTCCAATTTTCAACTGCAGTAAATTTAGGATTAACAGGTTCTGTATTTGTTGCTTTGCAAGCCGTTGGTGCTGCAGCAGGAAATATGATTGCCATTCATAATGTTGTAGCTGCATCAGCAACTGTTGGTATGCTTGGAAGAGAAGGTTATATTTTACGAAAAACTATTTTACCAACAATTTATTATGTGATTTTTGCCGGAATTATTGGTTTAATCATGTTGTATGGATTGGACATTACTGATAAATTAACCGTTTATATAAGTTCACTATAAAAAATCATTTATGTTAGAAGGAAAATACATATTATTTTTTGAGCAGATATCTAAAAAAATTAGTTCCGATAGAATATTCACCGATAAAGCCAGCACCTTGGCTTATGGGACGGATGCTAGTTTTTATAGATTGATTCCAAAAATTGTAATTCAATCTAAATCTATTGAAGAAATATCTTTTTTACTTGAAGAAGCCAATAAATTAAACTTACCTGTCACCTTTAGGGCGGCAGGTACTAGTTTATCGGGACAAGCTATATCAGATTCTATCCTTATTTTAACGTCTAAATATTGGACCAATCACGAAGTCATTGAAAACGGAAATCGCATAAGGTTACAACCCGGTGTTATTGGTGCAAAAGCCAATGTGTTGCTAAAACCTTACGGGCGTAAAATTGGACCTGATCCCGCTTCAATTAATTCAGCGATGATTGGCGGTATTGTAGCCAACAATGCCAGTGGTATGTGCTGCGGTACATCGGAAAACTCCTATAAAACAGTGGCGGGTTTAAAAATCATATTTTATGATGGTTTTTTACTGGACACCAATGATCCAGAAAGTATAGAGAGGTTTAAAATTCATCATGCTGTTATTTTTAATGAAGTAGTTCAAATAATTAAAGAAACTCAAAATAACCAGGAACTGGTTGAACGTATTCATCATAAATTCAAAATGAAGAATACAACCGGTTACAGCTTAAACGCCTTGGTTGATTATACAGATCCAATTGATGTCATTACCCATTTAATGATTGGTTCTGAAGGAACATTGGGAATGATTGCCGAAATTACCTATAATACAGTAATCAATCATCCATTTAAGGCGAGTGCCTTAATGATTTTTGAAAATATTGAAATGGCCTGCAATGTGGTTTCCATATTAAAATCGGCTCCGGTTGCTGCTGTTGAATTAATGGACAGAGCAAGCTTGAGATCGGTTGAAAAAATGGAGGGAGTGCCTAATTACCTTCCAACATTAAGTGCTGGTGCTTCAGCTGTTTTAGTTGAAACGGTTGCACCCAATAAGGAACAATTGAAGGCACAAATCGAAAAAATTGAAAATGCCATCAATCACATACAGCCAGAATTGCCGTTCAAATTTACCGATGACGCTTCTTTGTTCAATCAATATTGGAAAATAAGAAAAGGTTTGTTTCCAACAATTGGTGCCATCAGAAAAATTGGAACGACCGTTATTATTGAAGACATCACATTTCCTGTTCCCAAATTGGCAGCGGGAACTTTAGATTTACAAGACTTATTTAAAAAGCACCATTACAATGAAGCGGTAATTTTTGGCCATGCATTGGATGGAAATCTTCATTTTGTTTTTACGCAAGATTTTGGAACAGCTTCAGAAGTAAAACGCTACGAAAATTTTATGGATGAATTGGCCATCTTGGTGGTTGATAAATATGATGGAGCCTTAAAATCAGAACACGGTACAGGCAGAAATATGGCGCCTTTTGTAGAAAAGGAATGGGGTTCGGAAGCCTATATTCTAATGAAAAGGATCAAGCAAGTTTTTGATCCTGAAGGAATTATAAATCCGGGGGTGATTATCAATGAAGATCATAAAGTTCATTTAAAAAACCTAAAACCTTTACCAAAAGCAGACGATCAAATTGATAAATGCATTGAATGCGGTTTTTGCGAATCCAGTTGCGTTTCTTATGATTTAGGTTTTTCACCAAGACAACGCATTGTTTTGCATCGGGAAATGAGCAGGCTAGATGCCGAAGGATTTTCAAAAGAAGCCAGAGAATTGGAAAAATCTTTTAAATATGGTTTCGATTCCATGTGCGCTACAGATGGTTTATGCAAGTTGGCATGTCCGGTTAAAATTGATACCGGAGATTATGTAAAACGCGTAAGAGCAAAAAAACTTTCTGGTAATAAAATAGCTAAAATGATTGTCAATAATTTTAGCATCACCACAAAAGGCGTTCGTGTAGGCTTAACGGTAAGTCATGCAATTGCAAATGTTATTGGCCATAAAGCTTACAATAAAGTGGTTGGCACGGCGACTTCTATATTGGGGCAAAAAATGGAATGGACCAAATATACGCCCAAAGCTGCCCATGTTAAAATTGAAAAGCAAACCAGTTTAAAGCCAAATGCGCTCAAAGTGGTTTATTTTTCGAGCTGTATCAATAAAATGATGGGCGCTTCAAACAGTTATGGTGATGAAGACACGGTTTATAACAAAACCGTTAAAATTTTAAACAAAGCCAACTGTGAAATTATTTATCCGGAAGACAGTGAAAATTTATGTTGCGGGCTTGCTTTTAAATCGCAGGGATTTGCAGAATCTGCACATATAGCATCAGATAAATTATTCCAAAGTTTACTGAAGGCAAGCAACAACGGAGCATATCCGGTTTTGTGTGATATGAGTCCGTGTTCCCTTCAAATGAAAGAATCTATGAAGGATTCTCCCTTAAATCTTTATGACTTACCCAATTTTACGACTGCTTTTTTATTAGACCGTTTAGAATTTACTCCTGTCGATAAAGAAGTTGCTGTTTTTTCTGTATGCAGTTTGAAAAGAATGGGCATTGACGAAGACTTGTATGCCATCGCAAAATTATGTTCCACCAAAGTATATACGCCAAAAACCAATTGCTGTGGCTTTGCAGGCAATAAAGGTTTCAATTTTCCTGAACTAAATGAGCATGGTTTAAGAACATTGGATGAGCAAATTCCTGAAAACGTGACAGAGGGTTACGCAACCAGCAGAACTTGTGAAATCGGATTAAGCAAAAACAGCAAAGCAGATTTTAAATCAATTGTCAATTTAATTGACCTAGCAACAAAACCAAAAATTAATCAATAAACTTTAAACGATGAAAAATTACCTTCTTTTATTTTCTTTTTTAGCACTTTTTTTAGTGCCAAGTACTTCTAATGCGCAAGAAGCGGGAATTGTTGATGAAGAAAAAAATGCGCAAGAGGAAGAAAAAGTAACTGTTAAACAAGAACAAGAAGAAGAAAAAGTAACTGTTAAAATTAGCGGCCATGTTTGGTCCGAAAGCATTTTTGACTCCCGACAAACTGTTTCTACCAGAGATGGTGATGTTCTCTTATTTCCTGCCAATGAAGATTTGGATGCAAATGGTGAAGACATCAATGCAAAATCAAACTTTAACATGATAAATGTACACTCAAGAGCAAGAATTAAAATGACTGCCCCAAGCTTTTTAAATGCCAAAGTCACTGGTTTAATTGAAGGAGATTTTGTTGGCTCAACTCAGGCCCATATTAGTATGTTTCGTTTGCGACATGCTATGGTAAAATTAAATTGGGAAAAAAGCGAATTGTTGGCGGGTCAATATTGGCACCCAATGTTTACCACAGATGTATATCCTCTGGTAGTTGGCTGGGGAGGTGCAATTCCTTATTTTCCTTTGTCAAGAGCTGCGCAATTACGCTATAGTTATAGTCCATCAGCCAATTCTAAATTGTCCATTGCGGCATCTACGCAATTGCAATTTTTATCAACCGGACCAAAAGGGCCTTCAGCAGATTATATGAGAAATTCAGCAGTACCTGAGTTGAATGCAACCTATGTTTTAGGATTAAAATCCAATTTTTTGATTGGCGCCAATGTTGGGTATAAAACACTAAAACCACAATTGTCTTATACAGACGGTGGATCAACTTATAAATCTGATGAAAGCATCGGCAGTTATCACTTAAATTTATTCAGTAAAATAAAAATGGGTAAAGCAGCCGTCAGAATGGGTACAATTTACGGTCAAAATATGTATGAATTTGTAATGCTGGGAGGTTATGGCGTTTCCGGAACCAATAGTAAAGGAGAAGATACCTATACAAATATAACAACTGGTAGTTATTGGTTAGATGTTGACTCTGGTTTTATTACAGAAAAAATTACTTTGGGACTTTATGCAGGCTTTACTAAAAATTATGGATCGGATGATGCTATTACCGGACCTGTTTATGCAAGAGGCGGTATCGACCATAGTTACCGAATTTCACCAAGAATAATTTACGGCTCAGGTCCGGCTAGATTTAGATGTGAAGTATCTTATGATACTGCTGCTTATGGAACTCCAGATGCCAATTACAAAGTTCAAAATACCAATAATGTAAGTAATATGAGAATTGTTTTTGCAACTACATTTACTTTTTAAGCGTAAATTCAAACAATAAATATAATTATTGTGAAATAGTAAAATAGGGATCAATAAATTAAAATATAATTCAAATGAAAGTAGGTCTTTTTATACCTTGTTATATTAACCAACTATATCCAAAAGTAGGCATTGCAACTCTTGAAGTATTAGAGAAGTTGGGCGTAGAAGTATATTATCCAACAGGTCAAACTTGCTGTGGACAACCACTGGGAAATTCGGGATATGAAGAAGATGCTAAAGGAGCCTGCCAGGTATTTGTTGAGAATTTTAATGAATATGATTATATAGTAGGGCCTTCTGGAAGTTGCATTCATCATATCAAAGAGCATTTTGATATTTTAGAGCAAACAGAAGCCGTTATAAATGTTAGAAAAAATTCTTATGAATTGTGCGAATTTATTGTCAAAATATTGGGCAAAACAAATTTAGGAGCTTCATTTCCTTATAAAGTAGGCTTGCATAAAAGCTGTCATGGTTTGAGAGGTTTAAAATTGGGTTCTTGCTCTGAAAGGATGGATGCTTATTATTCCACTGAAGAAGAATTATTGAAAGAAGTTAAAGGAATTGAATTGATGTCTTTAACAAGGAAAGACGAATGTTGTGGTTTTGGAGGCACATTTTCAGTTTTCGAAGAAGCCATATCCGTAAAGATGGGTAAAGACCGTATTCAGGACCATTTAGACAATGGTGTTGAAGTAATCACTGGTGCTGATCATTCCTGTTTAATGCATCTTGATGGTTTATTAAATAGGAATAATCAACCTTTAAGGGTCATGCATATTGCCGAAATCCTAAACAGCTGTATATAATTATGAGTCACGCAAAACTAGCAGAAATATTCAATAAAGATGAGGCAAAAGTAAATTGGCATGATAAAGCTTTATGGTATGTTCGTGAAAAAAGAGACACCGCTGCACACAATGTAGAGGGCTGGGAATATCTAAGAGATTTAGCTTCCGGAATTAAAGCCAATGTATTGTCTAATTTAGATAATTATTTAGTTGAATTTGAAAAAAATGCCCAACAAAACGGAATTAAAGTACATTGGGCTTCAAATGCGGAAGAACACAATAAGATTGTTTATAAAATACTTACCCAAAACAATGCTACAAAAGTTGTTAAAAGTAAGTCGATGCTTACCGAAGAATGCCATTTAAACCCTTATTTAGAGTCTAAAGGTATAGAAGTGATTGACACGGATTTAGGTGAACGCATTGTGCAATTGGCAAAGGAACCGCCAAGCCACATTGTATTGCCGGCAATTCATAAGACCAAAGAAGAAATAGATGTTTTGTTTCAAGAGCATTTGGGAACAAAACCCAGTCATGGAGATCCTCAATATTTAACAAATGAAGCCAGAAAACACTTAAGGGATAAATTTCTAAAGGCAGATGTTGCCATTACAGGCGTTAATTTTGCTATTGCAGAAACTGGTGGTTTTGTAGTTTGCACCAATGAAGGCAATGCAGATATGGGCGTGCACTTGTCGAAGGTACATATTGCCAGTATGGGAATAGAAAAAATTATTCCTAAAGAAGAACATTTGGGTGTATTTTTACGTTTGTTAGCAAGAAGTGCAACTGGACAACCAATTACCACTTATTCTTCTCATTTTAACAAACCTGCACCAGGCAATGCAATGCATATTGTTATTGTTGACAATGGAAGAACAGAACAATTAAGTCGTGAGGATTTTAGGTCCTCTCTAAGTTGCTTTCGTTGTGGCGCTTGCATGAATACTTGCCCTATTTACAGAAGAAGCGGAGGATATAGCTATAATGCAACTATTCCTGGTCCTATTGGGTCTATCTTATCTCCAGGAATGGATATGAAAAAGCACAGTTCCCTTCCCTTTGCCTCTACTTTATGCGGCTCATGTTCAAATGTTTGTCCGGTTAAAATTAATATCCATGAACAATTGTACAAATGGCGGCAAATCATCACAAAAGAGCAAAAGCAACCGCTCGTTAAAAAAACCATACTTAAAATAACGGGAATGGTTTTGGCAAAACCAAAATTATATGCAGTATTAGGAATATCTGTAAGATGGATGCTTAAATATGCACCCAGATTTATGGTTTATTCAAAATTAAATGCTTGGGGAAAATCGAGAGAGTTTCCAAAAGTTGAAAATGGGAACTTTGATCAATGGTATAAAAACAGAAAAAATAATGGGTAGATCATCAATTTTAAAGTCGATTAAAGAAAATAAACCAACATTGATATCATTGCCTGAAATTGATGTGAATTCTTTTGAAGAAACTATCAATTTAGTGGAAGCCTTCAAAAAAAATGTTGTGTCAGTTGGTGGAAGCATCAAAGAATTAGGCCAAATACAAGACCTCGATCCTGAAATTAAAAACAGGTATCCGAACGCGAAAAGAATTTTTTCTCAAATTTCGGAATCTGCTTTGGGCAATGTTCAAATAAGTGAACAAACAAAACCAAAAGATCTTGAAAATTTGGATTTGGCAATTCTAAAAGGCGTATTTGGTGTCGCCGAAAATGGTGCCATATGGATTTCTGATGAACAATTTTCAATAAGAATATTGCCATTTATCACCAATGATTTGGTCCTCATTTTACAGAAAAAGGATTTGTGTTTGCACATGCATCATGCGTATAAAATTATAGCCAACAGGGAGCGAACTTTCGGGCTATTTATTTCGGGTCCTTCAAAAACAGCAGATATTGAACAATGTTTGGTTATAGGAGCGCAAGGCGCTATGAGTTTGACAATATTTCTTGTTTAGATTTAAATTTCAGCAGTTAAAAAAGTGTTTTGCAAATTTTTTGTAAAACACTTTTTTTGTAACTAAACGCAAAAAATAAATGTAAAATTAGAAGGAGAAAAATAACAATTTATCCATCAATACTAAATTGCTTCTTCCCTATTTACTAACGCAACAGAAAAAGCCGGCAAACAAACCGACAAGTATTCACATTCTGCATCAAACGGATTTGAATATTTAATTTTAGCACCTTTACTTATTTTAATAGATTGTCCAGCTTCTAAAATAATGAGTTCTCCATCAATACTTACTTGCTTTTTTCCTCTAATAATATAAGTGTATTCGTCAAATTCAGGCGTTTGAAAAGGTTCACTCCAATGCGGAGGTGCTATCATGTGTGCCAAACTTAATTCCCCCTGCTGGGTGGTATGCCCAAAATGTTCTTCTATTAATTTGCCGTCGGTGGTGGGAATTACAAACGGTGATTTTTGGATGCTGTATTTTTTCATTTTAAAATTTTATTTCATTCAAATTTAAAGATTATTTAGGAAACCTGCACCGTCTTTTTAATTTGCGGCTGTTTCTTTTGAAAAAAACTTCATATCTACCTCCGTTGTAAATAAAAGCTCTAAATTTAACTAACCTAACAGTCCTATGTTGGATTTAATTAATAAAATACTAAAATTAAGTATCTTTAAATAAAATTTGACAGATCAACCCATAAATTATGGGTGTTTTGTAATCATTTTTTGCCTAATATAAACAAACTGGACAATAAAAATTAAACATATAAAATCATTTTAATTCAATAAAAATAAAATTATGATTGAACAAATTAAAACTTACGAGACCAATGTATTGGCTATTGAGGTAATTGATGGCTTTACTGAAACAGACGAAAAACTTGTCCAAAAGTTTTTTAATGAGAAATTAGAAAAAGGTTTTGACAAGGTTAATGTCCTTGTTAAATTAGATGAAATGAAAATTTCCAAAAGTAGTACAAAAGCATTCTTTGAAGATACGATATGGGCACTTAGAAATTATAAAAAAATTGGTCACCTTGCAATTGTGGCACATTCAAATATCTTAAAATCTTTAGTTCCAATTGACAATTTATTTTTTAGCAGATTAAGCAAAGGCAGCCAAGAACGGTATTTTGATATCTCACAATTAGAAGAGGCTTTTGTATTTATTAATAACAATAATGAAGTTTAATGGATTCCTTAGCTTATGAATAACAAAGCTATAAAATATCAAATAAATTAGATTTAATTCAGCAATGACTGATATTGCTGATTTACAAGATAAGGATTGGAAACCTCTAAATTTTTATGTGAGAGAAACTGCGCATTCTTTTTGTTGTAAATCTTTGCTGTTTTTTCAATTATTGCAACTGATTCAGTTCTTGGAATATCTGTAAAATTTACCAAGTTATTTTTTAGTTTATTGATATCATAAATATCGGTATTTTCTATAAAAGATGCAAAACTTTCATATTTAGAAAAGGCTTTGGTAAGTTCATGAAGTTCCTCTGAAACAGCCGTGATTGAGTTAAAACTGTTGTTGGTTAATATAATAATGGTGATATCGTCGGTTTCATATCTTCTTAACGTATTGTGAAATCCATTCCATACCCCATTATGGTATATCAACTCACTGTCATCTTCCTGCTTGAATCTAAAGCCAAAACCATAAGGCACACTTTTGCCTCTGTTGGTTTTGCCCGGAAGAAATGCTTTTGCCAAAACAGTATCATTTAAAATAGTATTTTCAGTTAAAGACTGGTTCCACTTAAACAAATCATTTACAGTAGAATACACACCTTTATCACCTACAACGCCATCATTAATTGTAAACGGAATAGATCGGTACGACCTTCCGTATCTCCTAAAACCTATTAATTCATTTTTCCCTGTTTCATCATTTGGATTATGAACGTAAGTATATTGCATATTTAATGGCTTAAAAAACCGGCTGTCGAGAAAATCGCCCAAACTTTGGTTGCTTATTTTTGAAACAATTGAAGCAAGGATAAAATAACCGGTATTGCTATAATCAAATCTGCTGCCTGGTTTAAAATAGGCCTGCATTTTTAATTTGTTCATGAGCTCTAACATTGCTGCATTATTCGGCGGCAATTTACCATTCCAATTGTGTTCTGCCGCCCACATATAATTTGGAAGTCCGGACATATGGTGTAACAAATGGCGAATTGTGATATTTTTATAGGGAAAATTAGTCAAATATTTTACTGCAAAATCATCTAAATCTAATTTACCTTCTTGGTACAACAACAAAATTGCCGAGGCAGTAAACTGTTTGGAAATGGAAGCGAGTTGATAGGTATTCGTATTTTCAAGGGGGTCCTTACGCCTTGGATCTTTATTTCCAACATATTCTTCAAATAAAATTTTCCCGCTTTTTGCCACCAATATACTTCCGTTAAATCCATGAGCACTGTTTAACCGACTCACATAATTGTGCATTTCCTTTAAAGGATACTTATAGGCCTCCTTTAATATAAAATCATTGGAAGTGGATGTAGCAATTAATTTGTTAATAGGTTCAAATTGAGAATTCCCGGATGAACTATTTGTTTCAACGAAAAAAAACATTGATATAATTAACAATACGTAAATTAAATAGGGTTTATTCATTTTCAGTTTCTCTCTTCTTTATTTTATTAGGATGAAAATTATTAGCAAGTTATTTATAAAAGTTTGCCAATTCTTATTACCTCACTTTTTTTGTTCTATAACAAGGCTTTGAACAATTTTTAAAAAAGTAAAACTTTACAAATATACAAAATATATTTAATATTTAGTCAATAAATTCGGCATAGCAGATGTTTTTAACAGTAAAAAGGGATTTAAAATTAATTTCTAATTGCTTAAAAACAAATCAAAGATTGCAACTGATGCATATCATTTTGTAATTAAAAATTGAATCCTAATTTTAATATAATAACGCTAAAACGACATAAAATGAAACTAACATTTTTTGGTGGTGCAGGAACCGTAACCGGCTCCAAAATTTTATTGCAAGCTAATTACAAAAAAATAATGATTGATTGCGGCTTGTTTCAGGGAATGAAGGAATTGCGTTTAAAGAACTGGGATAATTTGCCTGAGGATTTCAAAGAATTGGATCTGGTAATCCTCACACACGCGCATTTAGACCACACCGGCTATCTTCCCATTCTGGTTAAAAACGGATATTCAGGGAAAATTTATTGCACCAACCCTACCAAAGATTTAACAGAAATCATTTTATTGGATAGCGCCAAAATACAAGAGGAAGATGCCCGAAGAGCTAATGAACAACATTATACCAAACACGATCCTGCCAAACCTTTGTATGATGTTGATGATGCCAAACTCACCATGACCCAATTTGAAACCTTTGATTTGGATGTCTGGAATATTATTGACGATTCCATAAAATTCAAATTTGTGAATAGCGGCCATATTTTGGGCAGTGTGTTTGTCATATTGGACGTTAACGGTAAAATAATTGTTTTCTCCGGAGATATTGGAAGAAAAGAACCACTGATTTTACATCCATTTGAATATATTGAAAAAGCCGATTACCTTGTGGTTGAATCAACCTATGGAAACAGAAACCATAAAAATATTTCAATTAATGAGGTGCTGCTGAAGTACATAAATCATACCTACAATAAAGGCGGCATTTTAATAATTCCTACATTCTCAGTGGAAAGAGCGCAAGAAATTATTTACTTGTTAAGTCTTTTGAAAAGAGATCATAAGCTGCCAAATATTCCTATATTTCTCGACAGCCCCATGGGTGTTAACGCCACTGAAGAATATTTTAAATACAGAGACTGGCATAAATTATCTGATGAGGATATCAAAAGCATGCTGTCAACCGTAAATTTGATTACTGAAATTAATGCTTCTAAAATGATTGTCAATAATAAAGATCCTAAAATTGTCTTGGCCGGAAGTGGCATGATTACAGGTGGAAGGGTGTTGCATTATCTCAACAAACTGATTTCAAACGAAAAACACAGCATATTAATTGTGGGATATCAAGCTGAAGGAACACGTGGCAGGGCATTGCTTGCTGGTGATACTGAAATCAAATTTTTTGGGCAATATCACAAAGTAAAAGCAGAAATTTTTAAGATCAATGAATTTTCCGGCCACGCAGATCAAAGTGAATTGATGGATTGGCTTAAACACTTTAAAGAACCGCCAACACTTACCTTTATCAATCACGGAGAACCACACCAAAGTCAGGCACTCAACACTAAAATTAAAACGGATTTAAATTGGAATTGTACGGTTGCAAAATTAAATAATGTATATTATTTAAATGGATAGACAGTCGCTTACTTTTAATTAAACCAAATAGTAAAGTATTTAATTTTTGCCAAATCGGGTATTTGGTCTATGGTAACTTCTACCCTGCTAAAACCGTTTAGCCCCAAATCTTTTTTATCAATAGAAATTGTAGCATTTAATTCATCGATAAAAAGTGTTGCCGAAGTTAATGTTGTTTCAACCTTATTCACCTTATAATTTTTATTGATATCTTTAGATGTAGATTGGAGCGAAATTCCTTTTGCTGTTTTATAATTATTGGCAAATATTTGGATGCTTTTTATTCCGGAAGACGGATCATTTAGGTTTGTGGGAACAATTTCCAACAATAATTTCCCCTTTTTTGAGTAAATTAAATATTCGTCATTTTCAACAGAAAATAATTTTTTGTCTATTTCCCTATCAGCATATAAAGCAGAAACTATGGAGTCTTTTTCAAAAATTGATTTTAGGTCCTTAATCGTTGTTTTTTTTGTTAACAGCCCGACTCTCCCTTTTTCAATTAAAAATTGATCTTTTTTTGTGGAGCATTGTATGGACAAAAATAAAACTAAAAATAAATAGGTGATTTTTTTAAGGAAAGACATAAACAGGTTATTGTTTTTACATTTTATTAAACATACTCTCTATAACGTGAGAATTTGCAAATTATTTAATTTTTATCAATTTATAAGGCACGCTTTAATATTCCCAGTACGCCCCTAATAAATGTAGCGCTTGTTACCACTTTTAAAATAGGATTCATTCTTGTGCTGGCACGGCTGCGTGATGATTTTGAGGATTTCATTGTTTCCCGTTTCTTGTTTTCCACATCTTCCTTTTCATTTATATTTTCGATTTTTTCAGTTAAAATTTCATAGGCGCTTTCCCTGTCTATTAACTCATTGTACTTATAGTAAATGCGAGAGTTATCAATAAGTTGCTTCAATTCATTATCGGTCAGTATATCCATTCTGCTCATTGGCGCACGCATCATGGTGCAGGCCAATGGCGTTGGAATTCCTTTTTCATTTAAAACGGAAACAAATGCTTCTCCTATTCCCATTTGCGTTAACACTTCATCAACATCGTAGTACTCGGAATCGGGATAATTTTCAGCCGCCAGTTTTATGGCTTTTCTGTCTTTGGCGGTAAATGCCCGCAAGGCATGTTGAATTTTCAGTCCTAACTGACCCAATACAGCATCCGGAACATCGTTTGGGTTTTGGGTCACAAAAAACAATCCGATTCCTTTTGAACGAATCAATTTCACAATGTTTTCTATTTGGGAAAGCAAGGCTTTTGAGGCTTCAGAAAAAATCAAGTGTGCTTCATCAATAAAAATGACCAATTCCGGCTGATCGCTATCACCCTGCTCCGGAAAAGTCGCATACACTTCTGCCAATAATTGCAGCATAAATGTTGAAAATAACTTTGGTTTGTCCTGAATATCCGTTAAACGCAATATTGAAATAATTCCTTTCCCATTCTCATCAATTCTCACCAAATCCTGCACATCAAAAGAGCGTTCACCAAAAAACAAATTCCCTCCTTGTTGTTCAATTTCCACTATTTTACGCAAAATTGCCCCAGTACTTGCTGTTGAAATTAAACCGTATTCTTTTTGAATTTCCTCTTTCCCTTCAGCAGTGGCATATTGCAATATTTTTTTGAAATCTTTTAAATCCAATAATGGAAATTTGTGATCATCACAATACTTAAAAATAATGGAAACAATGCCGCTTTGGGCTTCTGACAACTCCAATATTCTGGAAAGCAGTACTGGACCAAATTCTGAAACTGTAGCCCTCAGCCTAACACCTTCCTGCTCTGACAAAGTGAGGATTTCGACCGGAAATTTTTTCGGTTCAAAAGGCAAACCAATAGCGGCATGACGTTCGTCAATTTTTGGATGACCGGCACTAGGTTGCGCCAATCCGCTTAAATCTCCTTTTACATCCATCAACAAAACCGGAATTCCCTTTTCAGACAAATTTTCGGCCATTACCTGTAATGACTTTGTTTTTCCTGTTCCGGTAGCACCAGAAATTAGTCCGTGTCTGTTCAATGTTTTTAACGGGACTTTTACAAAAGCATCCTTAATCGTTTTGCCATCTAACATAGCTGAACCTATAATGAAGTAATCTCCTTTGGTTTGATAACCTTCTGTTATGTGATTAAAAAAAGTTTCTTCCCTTGTCATTTTGAATAATTTTTATAAAAATAAGAAATAAACTGAAACCAAAAATTCGAAAAGAAATTAAGTTGCAAATATTTATTACCATTCCTAAATCTTATATTTGCAGTATGGTAAATGTAAGTATAAAAGAATTATTGGATAAAGGCGAAATGCTTCCTTTAATGGAAGAATTTTACACCATTCAGGGCGAAGGATTTCATACGGGAAAGGCGGCTTATTTTATAAGAATTGGCGGTTGTGACGTGGGTTGCCATTGGTGCGATGTAAAAGAAAGCTGGAATGCAAAACTGCATCCGCCAACAACTGCAGACAACATTGTGGAAAATGCCAAAAAATTTGCGAATACCGTTGTTATTACTGGCGGGGAACCACTCATGTGGGAATTGGATTATATTACCAATGCATTACAAGCAAACAAGCTAAGGACTCATATTGAAACTTCAGGTGCTTATAAATTGAGTGGCACTTGGGACTGGATTTGCCTTTCACCAAAAAAAATAAAACTTCCCTTAGCAGAAATTTATCCAAAATGTAATGAGCTAAAAGTCATTGTTTTCAACAAAAATGACATCAAATTTGCAGAAGAACAAGCATCAAAAATTGGGGCTAATTGCGAGTTGTTTTTGCAGCCAGAATGGAGTAACCGCGAAAAAATGATGCCGTTAATTGTAGATTATGTGATGAAAAATCCGAAATGGAAAGTATCCTTGCAAACGCACAAATATCTGAATATTCCTTAATTTAGTCACTTTCAATAATTTCCAAGGCCAATTTGTAAACTTTTTCAAATTGTTCAGTTCTCGTCAATTTTGAATTGTCAATTTCAACGGCATCATTTGCCTTCACCAATGGAGAATCTTTTCGGGTAGTATCAATATGATCCCTGTATTCTACATTTTTTAAGGTTTCATCAAAAGTTACCTGCTCTCCTCGTTCCACAAATTCGTCAAATCTTCTTTTTGCACGTTTTTCTGCGGAAGCTGTCATAAATATTTTTAATTCAGCATTGGGAAAAACAACAGTTCCAATATCTCTTCCGTCCATGACTACACCTTTATTCTTTCCCATTTCTTGTTGTTGCTGCACCAATTTTTTTCTTATTTCAGGAACTTCTGCTACTTTACTTACCAGTCTTGAAACTTTCATATTTCGAATTTCAGTTTCAACTTTCAAACCATTCAAATAAATCTCGGCAAAACCCAAATCCCGATTAAACTTAAATGTTAATTGAATGTATTTCAACTCATTAATAAGCTCTTCTTTGAAAAACTTATCTTCAGAAATCAGGTTATGTTGCATTCCATATAAGGTGACAGCCCTGTACATTGCACCGGAATCCACATAAATATATTTTAATTTTGCTGCTAACTCTTTCGCTATTGTGCTTTTTCCTGTTGAAGAAAATCCGTCTATGGCTATGGTAATATTTTTCAATCTATTAAATTAAATGTATTTATGAAGTAGAATTTATCATTACTTAGAAAAACAAAATAAGGTTAAAAAATTCAGAAAAAGTACTTTACTGGATAAAAATTCTACAATTTATGTCAAAAAAAAACCTTCAACAATAAAGTTGAAGGTTTTTCAAAAGAAAGGCAGTGACATACTCTCCCACCTAATGGTAGTACCATCTGCGCTGATAGGCTTA
>Ga0314774_1000132_pt1 | contig 66109 bp, 56 predicted proteins | sample MetaGCBIA2018_FD_204515 | JGI IMG/M metagenome (GOLD analysis project Ga0314774, IMG submission 204515) | Cryopeg brine microbial communities from Beaufort Sea near Barrow, Alaska, United States - CBIA 2018 | ecosystem: Environmental > Aquatic > Marine > Coastal | place: USA: Alaska | collected... | reverse complement strand
GTTCAAAACTATTTGGACGAATTCTGTTATAAATTCAACCGAAGATATTTTGGAGATAAATTATCTGATAGATTGCTTATTGCTGCTTTAGAAACAACTTGGTATTAGTAACGGATATGCATATTATTATAAAAGTGATTTCATGGTTACAGCTTTTATACACCTAGTTAAGATTTATTTAAAAAACTATCACATATTAAGCTTATTTATAAATTTAAACCTGCTAGGGGGTTTTAATTATTGCCTTCTGAATTGAAATTCAAAATCTAGTTTAGCATTATCACGGTCAGGCCAGTCCGAAATACTTGCTGCCTTTACAAGTTGAAATAATTAAAGTTCGTGATGTGATGAAAGAGAGCATTTAAGAAGATTTGTTAAAATTAATCAATATATATGGGAGAGGAGTATAAAGTAGAAGGAATGGGAGCAATTGTTACAGATGCAGGCGTAGCCTTTAGGGTTTGGGCACCAAATGCACACCGCGTTTCTGTAATAGGCGACTTTAATGACTGGTACAATGATAAAAATGAACTCTTCTCAGAAGACAATGGGTACTGGTATACCTTTATAGAAAATGCTCAGGTAGGTCAGCAGTATAAATATTATATCTGTAATGGCGATCTAGAACTTTACAAAATAGACCCTTATGCTCGTGAAGTGACTAATAGCAGTGGCAACGGTGTTATAGCAAAACTAGATTTTAAATGGTCAACACCAGATTTTAAGATTGCTTCTTGGAATAGTCTAGTCATTTATGAATTGCACATAGGAACATTTTTTAGAAAAAATGAAAATGATATTGGTGATTTTGATTCCGTTGCTTCTCATCTCAGATATTTGAAGGCTCTTGGGGTTAATTGTCTAGAGATCATGCCCGTTGCAGAATTTCCCGGTGGCCAATCGTGGGGTTATAATCCTTCGCTCCCCTTTGCCATTGAACAGGATTATGGAGGGCAACATGCCTTGGCAAATCTTATCGATAAAGCACATAGTATGGGAATTGCTATCATTATGGACGTGGTTTATAACCATTTTGGTCCCACAGACTTAGATTTATGGCGTTTTGATGGGTGGTCAGAAAATGATGGTGGGGGAATTTACTTTTATAACGACTGGAAAGCGAGCACCCCTTGGGGAAGTACTAGGCCAGATTATGGCAGGGCAGAGGTACGCAGTTATATTAGGGACAACGCTTTAATGTGGTTGGAGCAGTTTCATTGCGATGGCCTCCGCTGGGATGCCACCGCTTTTATCAGAGAGGCAGATGGTGGTCTGGGAATGGAAAACGCGCTGGAGGAAGGTATACGGATGATGCAGGATATCAATGCGGAAATACAGGAGAAATATCCTGAAAAACTCCTTATAGCAGAAGATTTAATGAATAAACCTTTTGTGACCAATGGGGTGGATTTTGGAGGACTCGGTTTTCAATCGCAATGGGATGCGAGTTTTGTGCATCCGCTGCGCAAGCTGCTTTCTGAAATGCATGATAGCGACAGGGATCTCAATGTGCTTGAGGAAATTCTCAAATTTAAATATAATGACAAGGCTTTCCAACGTGTTGTTTATGTAGAGTCACATGATGAAGTCGCCAATGGTAAAGTGCGCCTGCCAGAAATGATCCAACCGGGAGAAGCTGATAGTGCTTTTGCAAAAAAGAGGGCCGTGCTTGGTGCTGTGCTTGTGCTAACGTCACCGGGTATTCCCATGCTCTTTCAAGGTCAAGAATTTCTTTCAGATAAATATTTCAAAGATAATGACGGATTAGACTGGGACAAATTTTCTAAATTTAAAGGGATTACCAAGTTATTTAGGGATTTGCTTCAGCTAAGAACTGGTCGCGATGGTGCAGCCTGGGGACTTCAGGGAGAGCACATAACTGTTTTCCATAAAAATAATCAAGATAAGATAATCGCCTATTATCGCTACAGTTCAGATGCTGTAGATCATGGGGTTATTGTGATCGTTAATTTGTCTAATCAGAAATTTGATAATTATAAGATGGGCATCCCTGTATCAGGAAAGTGGCTCAATAAAATAAATACCAGTTGGAAGGGGTATGACTGGCAATTTGGTGACGCTCAGGTAGATGATTTTGAAACTTATGAAGAGGTTCTTGATGATTTTCCGCAGGCTGCAAGTATTACGGCACCAGCTTATACGGCATTGATTTTTACCAGATAATTATTTAATTAATATTATTTCAATTCTAAAGTACTAAGTTATTCACTTTCGTTTAGAATGATTAAGATTTTAATAAAAATGACTTATAATTATATATTTGACTTAGGCGCTTAGTAAATAATCTTGTTTTGCAAGATGCAGGATGTGAGTTGGGCTAAAGCCCATATATTACCGTCCTTTCAACCACGGCCTGAAGGCCATGGCAATTGAACGTGATTGGTTTTCTTCAATAGCCCCCGGCTTCAGCCGGGGGTGTCGAGCGAGGGTACACGGGCTTTAGCCCAAACATTCGAATCGAGGAATCCAGTAATAGAAAGGGGTTACAATTATTAGTTATGTGCCTAAGTCAATTATATATTAACCAAGATTTAAGCATTTATTCCTTAATTTTATGAAGGGCATTATTAGGATTAATTCTTTAAATCATTAATTATGAAAACGCGTGTAATGAGTACCTTCAGCAATAGGGTGGCAGACCTGCATTGTGAGACTATAGAATGGTTAAAAGAAGCGCAGTTTTACCTTGATGAGATTGAGGTGTTTCAACGTTTGCTCCATAATAAAGAACTTCCCAACCACATAGGTGAACAGATAAGTAGGGACGTAGATCTTAATTTGAGTACAATGGCAGATAAGATCCATAAAGATGTGGTACGGCGCCTTAAAGATCATGAGTCTTACTTATACACGCTGGAGAATCCTGAGGCTGTAATTACTGGGCAGCAGTATAACGAAAAGCACACAGCACTGGCTATGATTGTTGAAAACCTTAAAGTTGGGGTAAATAATCTGAAAAGTCAGGTTCAAAAATTTATGCTCCAAAAGGAATTTGGGGTGCGAGCATCAACAAATAGATCTGAAAAACAGCTAAAAAATGGGTTTTAAAGCCCATTTTTTGTTTTATAATGACTAAAAATTTAAATATAATATGCAAAAACCAAATGATAGACTGCGTGGACAAACATGCATAGTCACTGGTGCAAATTCTGGGATAGGTGAAGCTGTTGCCATGGCTATAGGTCTGGACGGGGCCAATGTGGTTGTAGATTATATATCAAACCCAGAAAAAGCGGAAGAAGTAGCACATCAAATAAGTATAAATAATAAATGTGGAGATGCAATTGCCATAAAATGCGATGTGAGCAAAGAAGATCAGGTTCAGGATATGTTCAAGAAAACGATAGATCACTTTGGTACGGTAGATATATGTATCCCTAACGCAGGTTTGCAAAGGGACTCGCCCATGCATGAGATGAGCCTGGCAGATTGGCAGTTGGTTATAGATGTTAACCTTACCGGTCAATTTTTATGTGCCCGGGAAGCTTTACGTGAGTTTCTGCGACGTGGGATGCGGCCCGAGGTGTCTTCCTCACTGGGAAAAATCATTAACATGAGCTCTGTTCATCAGATTATACCATGGGCAGGTCACGTCAATTATGCGGCTTCAAAAGGCGGTATCGTTATGCTTATGGAAAGTATCTGCCAAGAGTATGCATCAAAAAAAGTACGTTGCAATAGTATCGCCCCAGGTGCCATAAAAACCGATATCAATAAAGATGCATGGAGTACAAAAGAATCATTGGATAAACTTAACCTGCTTATTCCCTATAAAAGAATAGGTGTGCCAGAAGATATTGGCAGTGCCGCAGTGTGGCTGGCATCAGATGAATCTGAATATATTAACGGTACCACTATCTTTGTAGATGGAGGTATGACTTGCTATCCTGGATTTACTACAAATGGATAATTCTACAGAAGAACACAAAAGACTCGAGGCGAATTATGCAAACGAGAAAAACTGGTTATTCTGGGGTCCCTATTTAAGTGACCGCCAGTGGGGTACAGTGCGCGAAGATTATAGCCCAGAAGGTAAAGCTTGGGAGTATTTTGATCATGACCAGGCCAGAAGCAGGACCTACCGTTGGGGAGAGGACGGCCTTGCCGGAATATCGGACCGCTATTGTAATATATGCTTCGGGGTAAGTTTATGGAATGGAAAAGATTCAATTCTAAAAGAGCGCCTATATGGTCTATCTGGCCCTGAAGGAAACCATGGTGAGGATGTGAAAGAACTGTATTATCATCTTGAAAATACACCTACTCATTCGTACATGAAGCATTTATACAAATATCCACAAAAGGAATATCCATATGTTTGGCTTCGTGATGAAAATGCAAAAAGAGGTAAGGATGATCTGGAGTTTGAACTTGTAGATACTGGTGTTTTTGAGGATAATACCTATTTTGATGTATTTACAGAATATGCCAAAGCAGATAACAATGACCTATTAATAAAAATTTCTATAGCCAATAGAAACACAGAGGCTGCAGAAATACATCTGCTCCCTACGCTCTGGAGCCGTAATCTATGGGAATTTAAAGATATAATGCGCAAGCCCATCTTAAAAAAAGAACAAACAGGAGATCAAGAATATCTTTCTATTGACCATCCATTTGTAGGTAAGTATAATCTTTATTTTGAAGAGGCAGATCGTTTGTTGTTTACAGAAAATGAAACCAATGAGGAGCGCATCTTTAAAAGACGGAACGATCATCCCTATAAAAAAGATTTATTTCATGATGCGGTGATCAAGGATGATTATACGATTGCTACTAAAAGAAATGAAGGGACTAAATTTGCCGCACTTTATAAAAGAAATATTCAAGGGGGAGAGACCATAAGCATAAAGCTTCGACTTTCAGAAGAAAAAAAACAGGAACCTTTCAATGCCGATTTTGACAGTATTTTTAATACCCGCAAGGAAGAATGCGATGACTTTTATAATAACCTTACAAAATCAGAAAATCCTGAAGTAAAAAATATTGAGCGACAGGCACTTTCCGGTCTATTATGGTCTAAACAATATTATAATTATGATGTTGAGACGTGGTTAAAAGGGGATCCCAAAGAACCAGAACCGCCCCAACAGCGCAAAAAAGGTAGAAACAGCGACTGGAAAACGCTCAGAAACCATGATATCATGCTTATGCCAGATTCTTGGGAATATCCTTGGTATGCCGCTTGGGATTCTGCCTTTCACTGCGTCACCATGGCTCTCGTTGATCCTGAGTTTGCAAAGCACCAGTTATTATTGTTCACTAAGGAATGGTATATGGCACCTAATGGTCAAATACCAGCCTATGAATGGTCATTTAGTGATGTAAATCCACCTGTACAAGCTTGGGCAGCCATGCTTATATATAAAATTGAGAAAGAAAAAACCGGAAAGAATGATATTAATTTTCTCAAACGAATTTTCAACAAATTAGCACTGAATTTTACATGGTGGGTCAACCGGGAGGATCGTACACAGAACAACGTCTTTGAGGGCGGTTTTTTGGGGATGGATAATATTGGAGTTTTTGATCGCAGCCACGGCATCCCCGGTGACGCGCATTTGGAGCAGGTAGACGGTACCAGCTGGATGGCGCTGTACTGTCTTAATATGCTCGAGATTAGTATTGAAATTGCACTTGTGGATGTCACATATGAAGAAATGGCCACAAAATATTTTGGTCACTTTGTATTTATCGCAGAAGCGCTTAATGCGATCAGCGAGGAATATATCGGGGTTTGGGATGAGGAACAAGGATTTTTCTATGATAAACTAGTATACGATGATGGCGGTTTTCAACCTATAAAAGTTCGTTCTATTGTGGGGCTGTTGTCGCTTACCGCCATTTTAACCGTTAAACAGGAAACACTGGAAGCGCTGCCTAATTTCAAGTATAGCGTAAACTGGTTTAAAAAATATAGGATGCGCACCCTTAAATATCCTGTTGTTCAGGATTTTGAAGAAGGCGATGATCTCTTGCTTTCTTTGGTGCCAAAAGAGCGTGCCGAAATATTGATGAAAACCTTATTTCACGAAAACGAATTTTTGAGCGATTATGGAATCCGGTCACTTTCTAAAGTTCACGAAGATCCCTATACGATCAATATTCATGGTGTTTCATACAGTATTAATTATGAGCCGGCCGAATCTTCTACTGGTATGTTTGGCGGTAATTCAAACTGGCGCGGACCTATCTGGATGCCTATGAATTATCTTTTTATACAATCACTCAAACAGTATTATGCTTATTATGGTAATGATCTCACTTTTGAATATCCTTCAGGCAGTGGCAATCATAAAAACCTCTTGGAAATAAGCTTAGACCTGAGCAAACGGCTTATTAAAATATTTGAAAAGAATGAAAATGGCGACAGACCAGTGCATTCTTTTTATAAAGAGAGTTACCAAGATGAATATTTTAAAGACCTAATCCTCTTTTATGAATATTTTCACGGAGATAATGGCAGGGGAGTAGGTGCCTCACATCAAACGGGATGGACTGCTCTTGTAGCTAATCTAATCGATGAAATACATACGTATTAGGATTGAAAAATTTAAAATTTATGGCTTAGCTGAAATTCCAAGACGGAAACGAACATTTAGTTTTGGTTAATGAATAAAATCAATACTTTAGCAAAAGACCTTATTCCTTAAAACGAAGGTTTCTAAATAGGCTGAAAAATCATTTTAGAAACCTATTTTTTGGCCTAAAATCAGCCTAATTCAGGCATTTATCTCCATAATTAGCTTGTATTCATTTATTTTATGCTCAAAGAACTATATCCCTGCCCGTTTCTTTTCAGTTGTATTTGTGTTGCAATACGCTCTTTAAGCGAATCAACATGACTGATGATGCCTATGGTTTTTGATGATGATGCTTGCAAACGCTCTAGTGTATCCAGAGTTTGATCTAAAGTTTCTGGGTCTAAAGTGCCAAAACCTTCATCTATAAATAAACTGTTGATTTCCACATTTCGTGATGCGAGATCAGAAAGTGCCAGCGCCATAGAAAGACTAAGGATAAATGTCTCTCCACCAGAAAGTGTTTTTACAGAACGCCGCTGCCCGCCCATATGTTCGTCAATCGCAACGAGGCTATCATCTTCATTTTCCTGGGGCGTATCTAGCCGGTACCGGTCACTGAGGTCTTTAAGACGCATATTGGCCAGTCGCAATAATTGTGTGAGCGTGAGGTGCTGTGCAAATTCATTGAAGCTTTTTCCATTGGCGTCGCCTATGAGTTCATTCAGAAGGCGCCAGCGTTTGATTTCGTTTTCTTTTTGGGAGATTCTGGTCTTTAAATCGGCAATTGCAACGATCCGTTCCGCATCATTATGGAGTTGACGTTTCAGACCTTCACATTTTTCCCTCAATTCATTCAGCCTTTCTCTGCTTTTCTCTAGATTTTGCAGCAGTTCTTGTTGATTGAGCGGTGTATCTTTTTCCATATCTTGAAACAGTTGTTTTTGTAAGGTTTTTACAGTTGCCTCAAGATTTTCTATTTCTCGGATTAAATTTTCACGCTCGCGCCGCAAATGAGTGTAGACACTATGTTCTAGCAGTGTGCTTTTAGCTTCGATAATGGTATTAAAACCTATTTTATTGACCTGCGGAAGGAGATTTTCTGCCAAATTGTGCAGTTTTCTGCCGGTTTCGGATCGTTTTCCCAGTAATTCTTGATTTTTTTGTTGGGCGTTCTTAAGATTTTCGTCAAGCGAAATCCATTTATTTTGTAGTTCTTGAGTCTCTCCATAAATATCATTGCCAGTGTACAGCATATCTATCGCTTTACGCAGCGAAGCTCCTGAAGCTATGACTTCCTCCATTTTTTCCAGCAATGGATCTCCGGTTGAAAGCGCATCATAATACCGTTTTTTCTTTTCATAAAGCTCTAAGGTTTCTAGTTGATGTTCCGTGTTTTCAACCGTATTTTGCCAAGAAGAAGCGGCGCTGAGATCACGACCTGTTAATAGCTGTTTTAAGAGATCTTGTAGCTGTTGCAATTCCTTTTCCTGCGTTTCCCGCGTCGCATCTTGCCCAACTTTATCTTTCTGAGCCCTCTCCATTTCAGTCAATTGCTGAATATATTTGCTATTCCATGCATTATATTCTTTTTCAGCAAGCTGCAAAGCCGTTTCTAGATTATCTGCACTAGTGGGAAGCCCCGTTGCAAAAGGATGTTCCAGCGCGCCACAAAGCGGGCAAGCTTCTCCATTTTTTAAATCGTGTCGGTGCTGCTCAAGACTGGCCTGAAGCCGTTTGTTTTCCTGCTGTACCTGCAGCTTTTCCCGCTCTTGCCAGTAACGTTCCTTATTAGATTTTGAAAGTTCAATTTCTAGTGGAAGTGCCTGTAACTGTTTGTGGAGTTTATCCAGTTCTGCGCTGACTTTCCCAAGGTTTATTGTCGCAGTGCTGATTTTTTCGTTAAGCGATAAAGCCGAATTCAAAAGTTTTATTTCTTCCCTGAGGTGTTTCTTTTCCCCATCCGTTTGACTTAAATCAAGCATATTTAGATCAACTTTCAGCGTTTTTAGGCCGTTTTCTGACTGTTTTAACCGGTTTTTAAGTTCAATACGATCGCTTTTTATATCTTTTCCTAGAGAGAAACCTGTTTCCCGTACCGTACTCTTAAATTGTGCGGTCAGCGCTTTATGTGCGTTTAATTTTTCTTGCCGTTCCTGCTGTAATTTATCAACGCGTGCGGCGAATTGTTGCAGGGCATCTGCGATTTTTTCAACTGGTGTTTCCTGTCCGGTAAAACTGGTGATAGTCGCGTATAGTGTTTTTTTATGCGCTACTAACTGCTGCGTATTTTCGGTATTGCGCTTTTCTTCTTCAAGCAGTTCTTGCTGCTTCTCATGGCATTGATCCCACAGGGTTATCTGCTGAGCCAGAGGTTCTACTTTCTCATGATTTTTAAGAGAAATACCCTGATTTTTGTCAAAATAAAGCAGTTTTTGCCCTTCCTTCTCCTGATTTTCTTTGACAATTTCAATTTCTTTTTCCTGCCTAGCTATAGATTGTTTTAGCGTTATTTTTTGCTGAAGCGTTTCAATATCGCTCGTCAACGGTGTGATAGATTGCTCGTGCGCCGCAAGTTCTTCTTTGTATTTTTTACAAATTTCTGGCTCTAAAAGTTCGCCTGTTTTTATGGCAATGGCAACCTGTTGTTCTTTTATTTCCTGATTCTCATGTTTGTATTTTTCATAAGCCAGTTGACCCAAGCGCCGGTAGATTCCAGTTCCCGTGATTTTTTCCAATAATGCCCCGCGCTCGTCTTTTTTGGCCTGGAGAAATTGGGCAAATTCGCCCTGAGCCAGCACTACCGACTTTATAAACTGGTTGTAATTAAGGCCAATGAGTTCCTCGTTTTTTGCTGGAATATCTGATTTTTTAAGATCGAAAAGTGCACCGGTATCTACATTGGCGAGCTCCATATCATAATCGCGCAGATTCTCATTACGGTTGGTCGAAATGCTCCATGTAGAAACAAAGCTTCCGTTTTTGCAGGAGTACGTCACCGCTGCCGAAGCTTCTTTTTGATTTCTGGTCAAAATCGCCCCTGTAGCTATGATTTCATTGCGTGTGATGCGGCCCAGTCTGGGCACTTGATTGAAAAGCGCGAGCGAGATAACGTCAAGAATTGTGCTCTTTCCGCTTCCTGTGGGACCGGTTATTGCGAAAAGCGCATTGGTCTTAAAAGGCTCTTTTCTGAAATCAATCTGATGTTTTCCGCGCAGCGAATTGATATTTTCAAACTCAATTTTTAAAATTTTCATGCGAAATTCTCTTTTTGGGCAATTTCCAATAATTCGTCAAAAGCGCTCAAAATCTCTTGCTTTGTTCCGGGTTCATACTCGTGCTGATCTATACATTTCTGAAAGACATCTTTAGGTTCCAGATCTTCCAATTGGGTGTTTTCAGCATAGAGTTGAGATGCACTGAGCTGCTGTTCAACAAAAGTTGCCCGGTGCTTTACGATCTCATATCCCGCCATCGAAAAACCGGTGACCATATCATCAAGATCGATGATTTTTGTGGCGTTATAGCGCTCTTCTTTCAGTTCGATTTCTATCAATGCATCCAAACCAATGTGCGGCTGCAGCGCATTCAACTTTTCGCGCAAGCGTTCCAAAGAACCGCTTATCTTCAGTAATTTTCTAAAATTGGGCACGGCAATGCTTTCGGGCGTCCAGGAGTTTTCGGTATTCAGCAATAAAACCCGCTTGTCATCACTGCGCTCACTAAAGGACAATGGCAACGGAGAACCGCTGTAATAGGCGGAAACTTGGGCGTTGACACGTTGCGGTTTATGAATATGCCCCAAGGCGATATAGTTAAAATGAGCACCAAACTGGCTCGCGCTGAAAGCCGCCTGATTGCCTATTTGTATATCGCGCTCACTGGCGGAAGTTTCGATTCCCGCTGTAAATAAGTGAGCCATGGCGACAATGGGAACCTTCGGAAATTTATCACTTGCCAACTTTGCAACTTCTTCAAAAGTGCATTTGATCCCTGCCCGCATCTGCTCTAAGCGGTCTTCATAAGTGCTGCCCTGCGTAGTTTTTCTTAAATCTGCATCGCGCAAATAGGGGAGTGCGGCAATTACAAGTTCAAGATCGCCGTTTTTTGAATAAATTGGGATCAAACAATCGCTCAATTTTTCGGGCAAGCCGCCAATAACGTGGACATTTAAGGCTTTGAGCAGTTCGCGCGGGGCATTGAGCATATCGGGCGAATCGTGGTTTCCGCCGGTAATTATAATGGTACAATCTAAGTTGCGCAATTTCATGAGCGTCCTATAATATTGCTGGCGCGCTTCGGAAGACGGATTGGCAAGATCAAAAACATCACCTGAAATGAGAAGTAGGGAACTGTTTTTTTGCTGAATTAAATCATGCAACCAAGAGACAAAAAGATCAAAATCTTCATTAAGATCATGTTTGTGCAGTTTTTTGCCAATATGCCAGTCTGCGGTGTGGAGTATGTTCATGCTAAAATGTGCTTTGTAAAGGGCAAGTTACGATTAGCCATTAAACGCTAAAAGAGATCATGGAATAATTCCATTAATTAGCATTGGAAATACTAGTCGAAAAATAGTTGAATAGTAGTTGAAAATGGCTCGATAATGCCCATTTATAGTCAAAAAAGTCTATTATCAGCTATTTATTCGGATTCTTCGGAATGATCGTCAATGCGGTTTTCGTCAAAGGCCGATGGTAAAAGTTCAGGAATATAGTGAATTAAAAGTGGGAGCAAAATACTACCGCCCGGAAGCAAAAACATAGCCAGGGAGGGCACGCCTTTACAGATATCCAGTAATTGCGTATTTACTTTTTTGCGCTCCTCCTTACTCAAGTCCTTATACGTAGATTTCCCTAAAAGCATCACCAGATCTTTGCTCCCTACAACTTCCATAAAAAGTCGCTTTTTATTTCTTAAAATAAGGGTGCTTACCATAATACTGGTCTGATCATAAAAATGTTTTAATGGATGCGCATTGTTGAAAAACGGGATAGAAGTACCGTTCTTTTCTATGAAACCTTTTAAATTTTCATGTGTTTGCAGAACATAATGTGCTGGTAAATCAAGTGAATCTGCGAGTTTGAATATGAAGTGATCCTGCTTTTCAGGCCATATGGGATCATTCCAAAAAATGAGGCTAGCAACGTCTAATATATACTGTTTTTCGGTGATTTTTGTACTCTTTTTAAAAGCAAGAGAATCTAGGTCTGGCGCTTGTTGAAACTTGCTTTTGTGATAGCGCAACGATTTTTCAAAAAGATCAAGAAGCAGTTCATCCTGCCGGCTTTTTTCTTTATGCTTTAGCGTAATATAAATGACATTCAGGATTAAGAATTCCAGATTTGATGCGTACGGTCGGGCAGATGCAGAAGTGGTACAATACTCTTCAAAAGCGAGTACATCAATAAATAGAAGGGCATTTGTCAATACTGCGCTAAATTTTTTTTTGAGTATGGAATCGCTCGTTTTAATACGGGTATGTATTATTTTTTCAAGCTGAAGATTAAATTTCTTCTCATCGGGCAAAGAAGCCGGTGCGGAATAATCGCTGTCCAGTAATTGCTTATAAAAAACAAAGGCGCTCTGGCTGAAATGCTCCAAATGACCATAATGCGCTTCGTAACTAAGAGCTAAAGCATCAAAAAGATTGACTTTTGTTTTTTCTGCAACCGTCCATTCATGGATAAAATGAGGTTGTGGTGTCAGGAGATCTACGGAAAAACCGTAAATAAAACCTGTTTTTTTTATCTCATAGTAAAGTTGGGTGCTCTCTTCTGTAAATACTACATTTTTAAGAAACACCAGCTGTTTTGCAATCCATCCAGAAGCAGAAGGGTTCATACATTCGCAATTTAATGCTAATATACACCTAAAGAATATTGCTACAAAACAGTGCAAACTTTCACTTAATGCCTTATAATCTTTAAAAACAGGGTATTTAGCAAAATTTTAGCATTTTCAACGCTAAAAATCTGCTCTTTTAAAAACCATTTATAATTTTACTTCGTAAATATAGTGGTTGTGAAGATGTACTGAGATTTATCTCAACATCTATAATAGTTGAAATTCAAGATTTTCTATGAAAAAGGAAAATCAATTCTATTGGTTGATTAGTTTTTTTGGATTTTTTGTTAGTTGGAGAATCGCTCACTTTTCTTAGGAAAATGAGCGATTCTTTTTTTTACTACTTTGTGTAGCTAGAAAAATCTATTCGATTCCGCATTCAGCTTCGTTTTTGGCTGTTAAACTTCAGAAGTCCTCGAACAATTATTTGAGAATATGGCCTTTTATTTAGCCATATCGCTATTTTTATCAATGCCTTTACCTGTTGCGGCATAATAAATACCTCCATATAAATGATCTAAAAACCACTGGTTTTCATACGCTTTTGGAATATGGCCCAGCGCGGTATAAAATGCTCTCCCGCCATCAAACTCGTGGTACCAGGAAATAGGATGAAAATCTCCCATACCTTTACTACTTCTATCTACCATTTTTCCTGTTTTTGGGTCTTCATCCCGATTTTTCCAGGTTACTGCTGGACTATAAGAATTTTCATCTACCGCAATTAAGTAATTTAATCCAGAGACTTTTTCGGGCCCAAATTCATACCACTCATCAGTCCACAATAAGGTATTTGGAAAATGTTCTAAACCGGGAAAATTATGGTCAAGTATCTTCAATTTTGCAGTTTGTTGTGCCGGGTGTATATTAAACATTCTGCCCACAAGTTTAGTATACCACTCCCAATCGTATTCCGTATCTGAAGCTGCGTGGATACCTACATACCCCTTTCCTGATTTTATATAGTTTTCAAAAGCTTTCTGCTCATCGGCATCAAAAATATCTGCTGTTGTGCTTAAAAATATAACGGCATCATAAGGTTCTAGCCTTTCTTCTGTAATTTTTATGGCATCTTGTTGTCTGTCAACATCAAAGTTATGTGTGGCGGCAAGTTCATTTATGGCAACGATACCGTTATCAATAGATTCATGATGCCAGCCCGCTGTTTCTGTAACCAGTAAAACTTTAAATTGTTTTTGTGCGAAGACTGTAGTTGAAAACAGCGTACACATGAAGGTAAAGCAGGTTACCTTAATCATTCTTTTTAGATACATATTTTATGATTTAGAAATTAATTGATTGAAAGTTCTTTTAAGGGTAGTTTCAGGGTTGTTTTCCTTATTAGGATACTGCTGATGATAAATTTTTACATGACGCCAACAGTTTTTTATATTCACAAATTCTAATATATTCTACCTATCATAGGATTTTCAACTATAGTTTTTTTTAGTTCTGGAAAATCCACTTCTCCTTGAAACTTCCATACTATATTACCTCTGGGTTCAATAAGCATAGTATATGGTAAGGCGCCATTCCATTCTGGGTCAATAGCTTCTATTAAGGCATATTTATCATCGTTGGTTACTATATGATTTTCTAATGCAGAATTGGCACTTTTCAAAAAATCCAGTGCGTTATCTTTTTTGGAAAGTTTATCTGCTGAAATAGAAACGAACTCAAAGTCTCTTGCTCCAAACATGCGCTGTATCGTGACAAATTCAGGATACTCAAGCCTGCACGGCGCACACCATATGGCCCAAACATTTATCAACCTAAGCTTGTCACTATCATTTTTAAGTAGTTTTTTAATATCTTCCGTAGAGCTTTCCATTAAATCCACTTCTTTTTCAGCCCACATCGCATCTATTTTTTTCCGGTTTTCTGTTTTCCAGGCCCATTTTGTAGAGCAACCGAAAGTCTTGGTTGCCGGATTTTCTATTTTTTCCCCTGCAAGGACTTTATCCAAAGCATTCCTGAGATCTTCCCCATTAGCAGTACCCGGTTTTTCGGTATATTTCAATTTCCGATCATTGCCAAAAACAAAAACATGAGGAGTTGCTGCTGGCCCATAAGCTAACGAGACTTGCTGTGTATCGCCATCATATAAATACGGGAAGTTATAATTCTTATGTTTTGCCCTGATCTGCATTTCTTCGAAAGCGTCACCCAAATCTGAATATCCTAGCTCCTCAGGCAATAATCCTAAAGGGCTATTTGGAGAAATTGCGACCACTTGGACGCTTTTATCTTTATAATCTGCAGCTATAGCTTTTATACGTTCTTCATAAGCCTGGGCAGTAGGGCAGTGGTTACAGGTAAAAATAATCGCAAGCACATTGGCATCTTCATAATCAGATAAGGAATGGTATTTTTCATCAACCCCGGGAAGCTTAAAATCAGGTGCATTACTTCCTATCTCTAATGTTTTGACATCCTGTTTCGGTACCGGTTGGGGATTGGTTGAAAATACAAAATCTTCTGTGCCTTTTTCCTGCAAGGCTTGTGGATCTTCATCCTTAAGTTTATTCTTATCGCTTTTACACTGAACCAAAATGCCAAGTGTAAATAGAACAAATACAAATTTTGCAGTAGTTAAGTTTAAATCTCTTATTCTTCCCATCTTATTTATGTTTAGAATTTTTTAAAGGAATTATAGTTCTCTGTTCCAAATTCTCTGAGATAAAACCTTTGGACTTGCGTTCTATCTAAGAGCTTGTTTAAAAACTCTACTTTCTGATAAACCAATGTTTTGGGAACCGTGGCGTCACATTAAATGACCTGCATATCCCGATATGCACCTAATTTAATGTATAACCAGAACCCCAAACTATTGGTTATCAGTTTGTATTCTCTTTAAACAAGCTCTAAAGAAAATGTATTCATTGGAATAAAATACAGCAAGAATTCTATATCTAAAACGGCGTTTTTTTATTGAAAATAGCCGTTTTCGATACAGTTTTTTACAAAATTACTCAGAACGACAATTTTGATTGCCTTAAAATTTCCAATTCAGGATACTGGTTTTAAATATTGTCTAAGTATTTCATATTTTCCTCCATACTTTCAAAGGCATTATTTGTATATTCTTCCTGTTCTATAAAAATATGTTTTACACCAGATTTTTTTTCATTTTTTAGAATTGCGGCAATGTCCATTCCGCCTTTACCAAATTCTGTACTTCTCTTTTCTTTTATGTTCATATCTTTTAAATGCCATAGTGGAAAACGTCCCGGAAATTTTTCAAAGTAATCAACAGGATTATTTCCAGTTGCGACCACCCATCCAAGATCAAGTTCCATATAAACCAGATTGGGATCAGTGTTTTTTAGCAAAACATCATACAAAACCTGTCCGTCTTTAGTCTCAAACTCATATTCATGATTATGATATCCAAATTTGAGATTTCTCTCTTTACAGGCGGCTCCTGCTTTATTGAACATATCGGCCACTTTCTTATAATTATCAACCGTTTGTCCTTCCGAAGGCATGGTGGAACAGATAAGATATTCCTGTCCTGAAGCTACAGCCTGATCCATGGTGTCTTCCCATTGATCATCTAGATGTACATGACCGCTTACCAGCTTCATACCTAAATCATTACAAGCTGACTTCATCTCCTTAGGTCCCAGCCCATAATAATTCCCTTTATCGCTGCGGGCACTTTCAATTTCCTTTATACCCAAAGCCGCAATTTTCTCAAGCGTGCCCATGGCATCTTTCTCTAAAGCATCACGAAAAGTATATAATTGAACTCCCCATTTGTTCACTTTTACCCTCGGGGCCAAAGTGAAGGAAGGTAACAAGATTGCTCCGGCCGTAAACGCGGCAGATTGTATTAAAAAATTTTTACGGGTTATCATGATTTTATTATTTTAGTTAAGTTATAAAAAAAATGGCATTCAACTCTAGCTACTTTAGATTCAAATACTTTTGAACATACTTAAGTGGCCTAATTAAAACTTTATTACAAGGCTTAAATAGTACAATAGAACCTCTATTTTCAAGCGAATCACCGGCTGGGCGATACATGTGGTGATCATTTCTCTCATAGAATTCTTTAGAAAAAAGATTCTTCTGAATATTGAGCACATTCACTCATAAATGAATTTAGAACTATCAATTATTCTTTCTCTCCAGAGTTGCTTACAAAGGCCAGATGCTTACTATCTGGCGACCAGGAATTAACATTAAAAGTACCCTGACCTCCATATAAATAGGCAATAACCTTAGGGGCACCGCCCGAAACAGGCATTAACTTCAACGTTACCCTTTTGTAGGAAGGATGTGCATTTAATTCGATATTCGGGTCAAAGGATATAAATGCGATCCATTTACCATCTGGTGAAATATGAGGAAACCAGTTATTATATTGATCAAATGTCAATTGCTCTTTGTTGCTTCCATCAGGATTCATTCTCCATAGTTGCATGGTTCCTCCCTTTTGAGAACCATTATAATAGATAAACTTGCCATCTGGAGAATACTCGCAACCATCTACATGCTCAAGCTTCTTGTTATTGGTAAGTTTTTCCTCTTTACCACCTTTTATCGATTTTCTATAAATATCATAAATTTCCTTACCATTTCTTTGTGCAACATAAACTACCTCTTTATTATTAGGAGCCCAGCCATGAAGGTAGGAAGGTGCCTCTGTTGTCACAGCCGTAGGTTCACCACCGGCTATTGGTAAAACAAAAACATTAGAACCCTTACCATCATTATGGCTTATGCCTATCATTTTACCATTAAAAGATATGCAATGGTCGTTGTTTAAATCATCAGCGGATCCCGTATTTACTTTTGACAGATCCCCGCCATCTTTAGGAATTGTATAAAGAGACCCATCCATGTTAAAGATCAACTTGTCACCACCAGGCATCCAGTTAGGTGCTTCAAAACGCCCGTCTTTTGTATGTATTACTTTACGTATACCATCAAAAACATTCATGGTTTCTAATCTACAACCTATCCACCCTTCCGAATTGGGATTGTAATCTTCCGCCACGGGTTGATCTATTCGTACATTCCAGACATGTGCAGTTTCTACAACATCTTCATCATGGGAGCCAATCACTATTCCCACCAAAGCTTTCTCGGGCATAAAATCCAGCTCTTTGGAACTTATTTCCTGAAGAGGTTCGCCGGGATGCGCTGCCCTTACTATAAAGGTGTTTCCCTTGCGTTCTAATTGTATAATCTGATAGAAACGTTTTGATGCCCATACATCATCTTCAGGATTCTGCATATCAGCTCCTCTTCGTTCCCGCCACTGGCCAGCAGTAAGACCATCACCATGTAAAAAACCACCAACCATAACCGAATTATCCTGATCTGAAGCCCGAGCCATCCAGCCAATTTTTCTGTGAACTTCATTATCGCCTACAAATTCAAAATTTGCAGTAACGATAAAATCTCCTTTTATTTTATTATAGAGATAATGATGCTCATCGCGTTGACCCCATATATTGTAACCGGCCCCTTTGATTGTATAAGTTTGGCTATTTTCATCATAAGTAGCAGAACCTGCCAGTTTGGGATTGCCAATGTCTTTATTGAATTGAAAAATACCTATGGGATTTTTCTGAGCAAGTGCTATTTGTGCAAAACACAAGCAGAAGAGGATTAATTTGAATTTCATACTAGTCATTATTAATTTATTTTTGATTGAGTTAAAAGTTTGTTTTTAATACCCAGGATTCTGTTTGTATAAACCACGGGTGAAGTCAATTTCTTTTTGAGGTATAGGGAAATATTCATCTCTTCCTGCAGTAAAATCTGCGTTTGATAAATAATCATGCTTAGTCTTTTCTTCGGCCAGATATGCATTTAGTACTTCTTCTGCATCCCCCCAACGCACAAGGTCAAAAAATCGCCAACCTTCCATTGCAAATTCAAGTCTTCTCTCAAATTTCAAAGCTTTAAGAGCATACTCTTTACTAGGGAATGAATCATAAAGACCTATATTATAAACATCACTTGCTCCAGCAGCCAATGGTCTTTGCGTACTCGCGGCAGCCCGGGCACGCACCTCATTTATGAGTGGTAACGCCTCATTTTGCCTACCTAATTGTATTAACGCTTCTGCTTTAAATAATAAGATATCTGCATAACGGATGAATCTATAATTAACGGAGGTCGCTATAAAGGGACCTTGTTTTACCCAGCATGAACAATCTGGTGCTTGTTGCTCTTTCATATTGCCATAAAAACCATACACGCCCGGGTCTCTTGCCCAACTTGTTTTATATATTAAATCACCTTGTTCAGCCACGGTATTCCTATATTTAAATGGTCTTTCAGGAAATCCTATGGTATGGTCAAATCTTGGATCTATGCTGCCAAAGGCATCTACATCAGTCATATCTGAATCATTAAAGGTTTCAAGTAAAGGCAAACCTAAAGCATCTGTCTTGAATACGTTTACCATATTTTGACTTGCCTGATGAAAACCACAACAACCATAAAAAGGTGAGCCTGTGGGGGAGTTAAGGGCTGAAGCATAGCTTCCTCTACCTACTTCTGTACCATCATTTAATGAAAATTGAACAGCCCATATAGATTCTGGGCCATTCTCGTAACCTGGAAGGAAATTGTCTGCGAAATCTGCTTCCAAACTTCCGGTAACTGCATCTGCATAGTCAATAACTTCCTGCAAACGGGACTCATTAATATTGATCACCTGATTTTGCTCATCCTGCTCATAGGCCTGATATAATCTCAGCTTGGCCAAATATCCAGCTGCCGCATTTTTATCTGCTCTCCCAACTTGATCTTGTGTTTGAGGAAGATTGTTATATGCAAATAGAAAATCCTGAGCAATAGCTTCCCACAGTTCCTCATTGGGCATATCATTTGACGTTTCTAAGATTTGCGCATCAGTCAAGTCTTCCGTTATATATGGAATGTGTTTAAACATTAATTTAAGCATGAAGTGCGAATGCGCTCTTAAGAACCTAAGTTCTGCTATGCGTGTTGTCTTGTCAGCATAATCTGCATCTGGTACTTCGTTGATCACGGTCAAGGCAAAATTGGCTCGGGAAATCGCTTTGTAATAATTTTCCCAAGTCATTGGCGCCATTAGATCTCCGGCATCAGGTATCGTAAGATTATATTGCTCATATCTGTCTATTTCGCCTAAATCAGTACGGCCACCACCGCCTTTATAGGCATCATCTGCTCTAACGCTACCATATACCCATGGGTTTGTTATAGGTCCCGCGATATTATCATTACCTATAGCCGCGTAAGCTGCTATCACAAGCCCTTCGGCATTTTCTGCAGTGGCCACATTATCAGAAGATAGTACGCCAGAAGGTTCTACTTCTAAAAAATCTTTATTACAAGAAATCATTGTTATTCCCAAAAAAAGAAATAGCGCTGCTTTATATATTTTTTTCATCGTAATCATTTTTTTAAAATTTTACATTAAAGCCTATTGATAGTGTAGTAGGTACCGGAATAGAATTTATTTCTGTGCGTTCTGGATCTGAACCTATGTAACCATTAGGTGTAGCCCAAAGCAGATTCTCACCTTGCAGGTATACACGTAAATTGGTCATTCCTGCCCATTTTTCTATAAGATCATTGGGTAGCGAATAGCCTATCTGTAGATTTCTGAGTTTGAAATAAGAGTTATTCCTATAGATATAATCTGAATTTTCTGTGAGGTTGTTCACAAGACTCAGAGAAGGAATATCTGTATTTGTATTTTGCGGAGTCCATCCGTTTAAAGTTCCTGGCGCAGCATTTTCCCTTCCTGGCACAAAATTATTGTACAAGATATATGGGTCTACTCCAATTCTTCCTGTAACTCCAGAACCGAATATGGAAAAATCAAAATCCTTATAATTCAAGTCTATTCTCACACCGTACTCAAGACTAGGTAAAGTTGTCCCTAACCAGTCTCGGTCATCAGAATTGATCACTCCATCTTCATTAATATCTACAATGCGTATTCCGCCCGGCCTGGCATTTCCTACTTGTGCACCGCCTGTGGGATGTGCATCTACTTCAGCCTGACTTTGGAAAAGGCCGTCTGTTTTATAACCAAAAATTGAAAACTGTGAATGACCTATGATTGAATTTTGAGCTGTTCCTGGATAGGCGGTCATCGCTTCTTCCGGAAGATCTGTTATTTCATCTTTAAATGCTCCAAAATTTGTGTTTACTGAAAAAGACAGATCATTAGCTAAAGTTTTTGAATATGAAAGATTAAGTTCCCATCCATTTGTACGGGTAGAGGCACCATTTAGCCATTTCTCCCTTCCTTCTCCTACTGCAGAAGCGATAGGCGGTTGTATTAAAATACCATCTGTATTTCTAGTGAAATAATCGAATGACCCGGCTAATGAATTATCAAAAAGACCAAAATCGACACCTATGTTTACTTCTTTAGTTTCTTCCCATTTAAGACTGGGGTTGGCCGCCTGTATAGAAACAAATCCTGCAGGAAGATTGCCACTGTTATTTCCGTTGAGGTCATAAGCCGTACCCACATTGTACCACTCGCTAAAAGATCCCTGTACATATCTGTATTCCACAGGACCATAGCGGGCTTCATAGAGTCCAAATCGGGCAAAATCACCTATAAATTGGTTTCCTACAACGCCATAACTAGCTCTTATTTTTAGATTATTCAGCTTTCTGTTATTCTTTAAAAAATTTTCGTTACTAATACGCCAACCCGCAGTTACTGCCGGAAAAACGGCATATCTGTTATCTACCCCAAATTTTGAAGAACCATCCCTTCGCAAGGTTAAAGAGGCCAAATATTTATCAGAATACCCATAACTAATTTTACCAAATTGTGAAAATAAAGCATCACCGGAGACAGTTCCCGAATTTGTTCTTTGACCCGTAGCTGCGGAAAGCACAAAGTAAGATTCATTTTCCACCGCAAAATCTTGGGCGGTGGCTGTTGTGGTGTTTATAGTATTCTCTATAGATTCTGTACCTAACAGTACATCAAACCTATGCTCACCAATTTCTAATTTATAGTTTAAGGTATTTGTAAAAACTAAACTTGAAAAATCCTGTTGGGTAAGCATTAAACTATTTATAGTACGAGTAATAAATCCATTATCTACTGTAGGTTCAATATCTTTTGCATCTGTACGGTAATGATCAAGACCCAAACTTGTTCTAAATGTTAGGTTGTCCAGAATATCTACTTCAGCAAATATATTTCCAAAGATGGTGGTACGTTTTGTATTGTCCCATCTGTTAATATACTGCATGTATAAAGGATTATTTCTATCTGAATAACCAGATCCCAAGGGTCCCGCATATGCTCCAGTTGCTGTATAAACAGGTATGGTAGGCGCAAGGTTTATACCTAATCCCGGAGTGGGCGCATTACCAACATCTGTAGAGGCTAATGTCTCTTTTGATGTATAAAATTGAGTATTGACCCCAACTCTAACCCTATCGTTAAATAGTTTGGCATTAGAATTTAATTTAGCAGAATACCGGTCATATCCGGTATACTTTAATATTCCTGTATTATCCAGATATCCCAAGTTAATAAGAGCAAATACTTTATCATTACCACCAGAAACTGTAAGATCATTATTAATTACATAACCAGTTTCATATAGCTCATTCTGCCAGTCTGTATCTCCAGAAGGCACATCTGGATTTCCCTCTACAAATGGTTGCACCGTAACACTATTTAAAACAGGATTATTGAAATCACTATTCCAGTCAAAATTATAAATCTCACCATAACCGTTGTTAGGATCAGAATTATCATTGACTGATGCTTGCCAAAGTACACGCCCACGATCTTCAGCATTCAACATGTCGTAACGTTGCTTTTTTTCACTTAAAACAGAAAAGTTAGAATTAAACGAAACATTCATTTTACCGTCTGTGGCAGCGTTTTTAGTGGTGACAATGATCACACCATTTGAAGCTCGTGAACCATATAGTGATGAGGCTGATGCATCTTTAAGCACTTGAACAGATACTATTGTACTGGGATTAATGCTTGAGAACACTTCTTGTCGTACAGTAGGCACACCGTCTATAACATATAAGGGTTCATTATTCCCCAGGGTATTTACACCCCGTATGAGTATACGGTTGCTGCTACCTGTAGGATCGCCAGATTTTTCCACAAAAAGTCCCGGCACCCTTCCCTGCATGGCTTGTATAGGACTTCCGGAACTCATACTCGCTTCTTGAATGGGAGCGATCTCTACAACACTTATAGCCCCGGTGAGATCTACTTTGCGTTCACGTGAATAGCCTGTAACAACTATATCGCTAAGTTGCTGCGTATCTGCGTTCAGAACAATATCTATGGTGGTTCTATTCTGGATAGCAATATTTTGGGCAGAAAAGCCCACAAAACTAAAAATTAGGTTATCCTCTGGTGCCACGTTTGACAGGGCATAATTCCCGTCAAAATCGGTTATAGTTCCTTTTTGGGTTCCTTCTACAAGTATAGATACTCCAGGAATGGGCAAACCATCGTCTGCAGAAGTTACCGTACCACTTATTTCTATGTTTTGAGCCCAGATACTTGCTATGGGAAATAACAAGTAAAACATCAGTAATTTGTACTTCATAATAGTTGTTCATTAGAAATTAATAGGATGATTGTTAGCTAAGAGGTTTATAGTTATTGCGAAATTTTGCAAATACTATATTTTTTAGGCCGAGCCCATTGCAATTAAGAGAATGCAGACAGGCAATAGGTTTAAAAAGATATAAGCGATGTAAATAGTGGTAATTGAGATTATAGCAGCCAAATAGTATTGAAGATCCAAATACACTATAATGCGTATTGTAATTTGAATAGACATAAATCCCTGGTAAGCGATTTGAAGAAATATTACCTTTAAGAAGAAATGTAATTTTAGACATATATCATTAATTAGTTTATAAAACCAATATATGCTTAAACATTAGTGAAGTATATTAAGAATTATGCAAAAACTTACAATAATGATAAATTTATCTTAATAAAATATAAAACACTTAATTTCAGGTAATTATGAATTATAAAAATTTAACTCAAACGTTGTAATTACAACCGTGTTACACAAGTTCTATTTTGGTAACACCGTTTTAATTCGCGCTGCGAAAAGCATTGGGAGTTATTCCGTATTTATTTTTGAAAGAAGTTGAAAAGTATCCCGGAGACGAATAACCTACATGATATGCTATCTGTGAGATGCTATAATCTGACTCCGTTAGATAATTTTTTGCCTTTGCAAGGCGTTTTTCATTAATGTACTCACTAATGCTAAGACCCAGCAATGCTTTGACTTTTCGATACAGTTGAACTCGTGAAATTTTTAAAATGTCTGCAAGGTTCTCAACTGAAAAATGGCTGTCATCCATGTGTTCTTCAATGGCCTCATTAATACGACAAAGAAAAGCTTGCTCCATATTGCCGAAAGAATCTGTCTCTTCTACCTGATGTATATTATTAGTAAAATAAAATCGTAGCTTTTCCCTGTTATAAAGTAGGGATTTCAAGGATTGTATAAGAATTGAATAACTAAAAGGCTTAGTTAAATAAAGATCCGCCCCGGCCTGTAGACCTTTTATATAAGATTCTTTATCACTTAAAGCGGTAAGTATGACGGTAGGTACATGTGACGTTCTCAAATCTTTTTTGAGTTCTTCACAAATTTCAAAACCATTTTTTTCTGGCAGATTGATATCACAAAGAATTATATCTGGAATCAAATTAAATGCTCTATCAATAGCATCTGTACCATCAGATAGAAAAATGTTGTATTGCTCACTCAATTTATTACTTAAGAAACCAGACAATTCTTTATTATCTTCAATTATTAAAAGAGTATAATGATCATCTGAATACTCAAAATTTGACTCCACATAAAAATTTGATTCAAGATCTGCCATAAGATCCTTTTTATCATCTACAACTACCTCTGTTTCTTGTACGATCTCAGTGCTGCTAAAGTGTGATTTTCCCTTATGCAAAGACACTATAAATTCAGATCCCTTTAATGATTTTACCTTTATCTTTCCTTTGTGAAGGTCTACAAGTTCTTTTGTTAAATGTAAACCTATACCAGAACTGTTCTTTTTATTATTAGAGCCTTTGAAAAATGCCTCGAATACTTTATTTAGTTCATTCTCAGGTATCCCCATTCCTGAATCTTTAAAGATAATTTGCGCATCTTTCTTTTCTTTATCATCAACAATCTCAATTCCTATTTTTCCGTTGTCTGGAGTGAATTTAAAGGCATTGGAGAGGATATTGAAATATATTTTATCCATTAAATTTCTGTCAAAATATAAATCAAGATTTTTATTATTGCTCTTTAGGTTAAATTCAATATTTCGTTTTTTGGCTTCCCGTTGAAATTCTTTATAAATATTTGTTGAAAAATCGTAAACATTTGTTTTTGAAGCCTTAAGCATAAATTTGCGGTCTTCACTTTTTCTAAAATCAAGAAGTTGGTTTATAAGCCTTAAAAGCCTGTTAGAATTGTTATAAATCAGTTCCACTTCATTACCCAGTTTAGATCCTTTTTCTTTTACAGTTTCACCTATAGATTCTATAGAGCTTAAAATTAAGGTTATGGGTGTTTTTAATTCATGAGACAGTCCTGTGAAAAAATTAATTTTTGCTTCGTCACTCTCTTTTACCTGATTTGCTATTTTTTCAATTTGATTTCTTTGAATGGTAATTTTCGTATTTGTAAGTTCCAGTTGCCTGTTTTTCTTTCGTATAGCAATTATTGAATAAACAGTATACGCGGTGAGGCTGAGTATTATAAGAATAAATAGAAGGGACAGTTTTAAAAGAATATTTTGCGAAGTATAGAGCTTTTCTTTTTCTGAGAGCGTTTCAACCTGGCGTTCTATTTCTGTCTGCTGTTGATTGATCCTGTTTAATTGATCTTTCATGATACTAGCATTCAGCTTATCTATCACTGTAGTCGCCAGCAGACTATTTTTAGGAACTTCCTCCCCATTTAGTATTTTGAGTGCAAGCTTTATAACCTCAGATCCACCTGTGGGATAAAGCAAAGTAGCATCCAGAATACCATCCTGAACCATTTGGATGCCCCCATCTGGACCATTAAGGGCATCTACACCAATAAATTTAATCTTATTTTCTACACCCAGTTCTTTGGCTACCTTCCAGCCCTCCAGAGCCATTTCATCATTAAAAAAATAAATGTAATCTATATTTTTTGCTCCAAGAGAATCCAGTAAATTTTTAAAGTTTGTCTTTGGCAGTCCGCCATTTGAACCATCTAAATTTCCACTTATATGTATGCGTGAGTTATTATCTACGATCTGGCGAAAACCAAGACTTCTTTCTACCACTGGCGTAGAAGAATCTCCCCCGCGCACTTCAATTACATTTACAGAATCTTTTGTAGAGGAAAGGATATACTTTCCCGCATTTCTGCCTATTTCAATATTATCTGCTCCCAGATAAGCCGTATAGTTGTTAGAATTAATTTTTCTGTCTAAAAGTATTATCGGTATACCCGCGTTGATTGCTCTGGTTATTGCCGCAACTATAAGATCTGGTTCCAGAGGCGATACAATTATAACATCCATTTTCTCCAGTATCATTTCTTCAATATCCCTAATCTGCCGTTGGGGGTCGTCTTTGCTATCTTTTATAGTTAGTGCAACATTAGAGTGAACTGAAGCTTCTACTTTCATAGAATAGTTCATGTCTTTCCTCCAATCTGCTTCACTTGTACATTGCGAAAATCCTATTTTATAAATTTTATCTTCGCTAGATGTGCATGATCCCAGTACTGTAAGAGTTACAACGATTGAGAATATCTTTAAAATGGTGTGCATGATTTCAATTTATGAGCTAGTGCGAAAATAATAACATCATAAAATAGGATTTTTAGCGTTAAAACGGACTAAATATCCTCAAAATTAGAAATGGAACAACGAATATTAGTTCGATATATGATACAGAGTTGGATTTAATTTTAGCCTACCCAAGTAATCTAAATTACATCGAAAAAAAAATATAACATTCCATTCTTTTACTCTTTTTGGTAAGTTGGATTTTGGAATTCAGCCTTTTCCATATCTTTTTGTCAACCAGTCCTTTTTTATATAATTTACAATTCATTCCATAGAAATATTGCCGCCTGGTTTCCATCAAGCCAAAAAATTGAATTCTAATTTAGCCAATTCTAATTGTACACAACCAAAAAAAAGGACTCTAAGAGCCCTTTTTCTGAATTTATTTTGTGAAAAGTTATTTTACTATTCTATTATCCTGATATAGCTCCTAAGGTATAAAGTTGCTCCATGGTAGGTGATTGACTACCACCTGCAGGTTCAAGCGTGATACCAAAAGCTTCTGAGTTATTTGGATTATCTAGCTCAAATATTTTATTTTTATCTTGATTAAAATTATTCAAAAGCCCGATACTGGTAGGTGTCAAAGGATTCATTTTTAAAGACCACACTTGATAAACTTTCCCTTCAGGAGGTTGGGGTAAACCTTGGGCATCTATATAGACCTTATTGCCAGCCTTGTTCCAGAATACGTTTACGTAGGATTCTGGCGATACTTTTTGGCCCGCAAGCGGAACTTTAACGGTACTTGGATCTCGAAAAATATTTAGAATATTCTGCGTTTCATTGAGATCGCTCTGTGTCTCTGTTAACTTAGACTGGGTGGACTTATTCTCTGATGACAAAACGACTTGCTGTACATTTCTTTTATTAAGCTCATCACGCAACTGGTTGTTTTTAGATAGTAGGGAAAACAATCCTATAAGTAATGCAAGTGATGCCGCGAGGCTTATGTACATAAGAACACGCTGCCTCTTGTTAGACTGTAAAGTCAACACTTTGGTGTCATTTTTACTCAATTTTGACTTAATACTAGCTAATAATTTCACGGGATTGTAAGGCGCCGTGGCTATGGCAAGGTTCTGTAATGCTGTTTCAATCTCTTCTACTTCAGCGCGTACCTCATTATGCTCACGCAAGGTAGCAGAAACTTCCCTGCTTTCTTGATCAGTAAGCGCGCCACATACGTAGAGTTCAAGTATTCCTGATGATATGTATTCTTGAATATTCATATTTATAATTATTCAGCTAGGATTTCCCTCAACTTGTTAATGCAAATCCTATTCCGCGTTTTAATAGTTCCCAAGGGCATATTCAATTCTTCTGATGCTTCCTTTTGAGTAAAACCTTTAAAAAATAAAAGATCTATGACCTTTTTACAAATAGGCTCAAGAATATCAATATATTTTTGAATTCCTATGGCATCTATTTTACTAGAGAAACTGCTTTTGTGTTCAAGAATATCTACGAAGTATTCATGGTTAAGGTTTTTCTTTTTATTTTTAAAGGCTTTGCTGCGGGTCTTATCTATAGCTGCATTGCGGGCAATGTTAAGCAACCATGTAAAAAAACGGCCTTTCTTGTCAGAATAGGATTCTGCATTGTCCCATACTTTGATAAACACATCCTGAAGAATTTCTTCAGCTGCACCTTCATCATGTACAACACTGTTTATTACTCCGAAAATACTTTCTGAATAAAGCTCATAAAGCCTTTCAAAAGCTTTTTCATCTTTATCCTTGAGACGTAGAATTAAATCATCTGGTTGCATAGGACTGCGTTAGTTCTTTAAATGGCTGAATTTAAACAAAAAAAAGCAGTCTATCGACTGCTTTAATTACATAAATCTTAAAATTATTACTTGATTATGCCACCACAACTTACGCGTGCACCTGCATCACCGCTTGGCTGTGAAGTAAAATCATCTGTTCCCTGATGAACTATAATGCCTTTACCTACAATATTCATATTAGGATCTTCGCAACCTATGCACCACTCGTCTGTGGTAAAAGTAATTGTACCGTTACCATCTGCATCTGCTTCAAAGTTGCCTATATCACCTTTGTGATATCCTTCAGCATCACCCCATTTACCGTGCTTTTCATTTGTAGGATTCCAGTGTCCACCGGCTGATGTTCCATCTTCCGCAGAGCAATCTGCATTTTCATGTAAATGAATAGCATGCGTTCCAGGTTCGAGTCCCGTTAAGTTAGCAGTCATGGTTACTTCACCATCTTCATCCGTCTTAAAAGTTACCGTTCCACTGGCATTACTACCACTTTTAGATTCCATTTGAACAGTCATCTCTTTCATATCAGAAGACATGGCTTGCTTATCAGTAGAAGTAGACGTTGAGTCCATTTCAGTAGCGTTCATGTCTGCATCATTATTTTTTTTATCATTCTTACAGGATACCGCACTTAAGGTAACTGCTGCTATAAGAATTAAAGTGTACTTTTTCATATTATAATATTTTGGTTAGAATTACAGATAAAATTACAGTAATGGAGTTCCTTAGCCAAAACAATTATTAATAGCTTAACATAACAAACCTTATCTTTAGACTTCCTTAAGAATAATCAACTTTAATAGGCGGGTTTTATGCTAGGGGGTTATTTAACAAACTGTATATAAGTAACTTAAGAATGGCATTTTTCAGCTCAGAAATTGACGAAAAGCACCTGTTTTTTGATATGCTCTAAAATTAGTCGAACCTATATTCTGAATTTATTTTACAGGAATTAAAGTACTGTTACGTTCTATAGGATACGTTTAATCACCCGAAGGCTGTGGGTGTGCAACCCACTGTTTACATTATAAATACCTGTATGATCTATCCGGTCTATGCGTACCTCGCCATGACAATGTATAATATGATTTTCTGGCATCATAATCCCTACATGGGTAATAATTCCTTCAGCATTGTCAAAGAAGGCTAGGTCACCAGACGCGCTTTCCTCTATAAAACTTAGCGCTTCTCCTTGAAGTGCTTGTTGCGAGGCATCACGTAGTAATTGATGTCCATTCAATTTGTAGACCATTTGAGTAAAACCACTGCAGTCAAGTCCAAAAGGGGTGCGACCTCCCCAAAGGTAAGGGCTTTTAAGATAGAGAAGGGCAGTATCTACAAATAAGCTTTTGGTTTTTTTTCCGGCAGTGCTGGAGCCACTATATTCATCACCCATTAAAGGAAGGTTGGAAACTGTTGCTCCCATAGGAATACAAATAATATTATTATCTGCGCTGGTTACCATTTGTATTAAATCTGACGCCAGTACAGTTATGCTATTGGTACATTGATCATAATCTTCGGCACTTATTTGCCGGTATTGCTTATTATCTATCCACCCCTCATAATTGTCATGGGCTAGGCGAATAAAACTCCATTTTTTTCTGATTTCCAGAACCTTAAAAAACTCTCCATATAAGACCTGATTGATCATCTCACTGCTGTCTGCGGTTTCTCGGCGCATGGGTACAATGCTCAAATGGCAAATGCCGTAATTCATATGGGTCGGAATAGAGGTTATCAAAGGGTTGTTAAGAACGTTCTATGATCATGGCGGAAGCGCCGCCCCCGCCGTTGCAAATTGCCGCTGCACCTAGTTTTGCGTTATTCTGCTTAAGTACATTGATAAGTGTGATCAAAATACGCACACCGCTGCATCCCAATGGATGGCCTAGGGAAACGGCTCCACCGTTCACATTAACATTTTTATCAGTAAGTCCAAGGATTTTCATATTGGCCAGCCCCACAACTGAAAATGCCTCGTTAAACTCAAAAAAGTCAATATCTTCTTGGGCGATACCTGCTTTTGCCAATGCTTTTGGTAAAGCCTTAGACGGAGAGGTAGTGAACCATTCTGGTTCTTGGGCAGCATCCGCATAACTTTTAATAGTGCACAAAGGTTGGAGGTTCAGTTCCTCGGCTTTGGCCCTGGTCATTAATATCACTGCACCCGCACCGTCATTAATAGTACTCGCATTTGCTGCCGTCACCGTACCGTCTTTAGAAAAAGCCGGGCGCAAGCTAGACACTTTTTCCATCTTGATATTTTTAAACTCCTCGTCTTCATTCACGGTTATGGCCGCGCCACGTCGCTGAGGTACTTCTACCGGTACAACTTCATCATTAAATTTACCGGCTTCCCAGGCCGCTGCAGAACGCTCATAGGATTTGATCGCAAAAGCATCTTGATCTTCTCTGGAAAAATCGTATTCTTTTGCACATAAATCAGCACATACACCCATCGCATTATTATCATAGGCATCTACAAGACCATCGCGTTGCATGCCATCTACTAGTGTAGCGGAGCCGAATTTAGTACCGTTACGCATGTAAATATAATGAGGGATTAGACTCATATTTTCCATACCACCGGCAATTACGATCTCGTTATCACCTAGAACAATAGACTGCGCTCCCATTATAACTGCTTTCATCCCAGAGGCGCATACCTTATTTACGGTAGTACAAGGAACGCTGGCGGGTATTCCAGCACCCAGAGCGGCTTGGCGGGCAGGTGCTTGCCCCACATTAGCCTGTACCACATTTCCCATAAAAACTTCAGTGACCAGATTAGGATCGAGATTTATCTTGTCTAGCGCTCCTTTAATGGCAATTTTGCCCAGATCTGTTGCTGAAATAGTAGATAAACTTCCCATGAAACTGCCTATGGGTGTTCTTGCGGCTGATACTATGACGACTTCGTTGTTCATTAGTTTACTCTTTTTCTAATAGGAATGCGAATTTAATGAAATTTAACCGAATCTACTGGGCTTTTGTCTTTGCGTATAAAAATGTGCAGGCCACCTTATTTTTAGTATTTTTACTTTTTCCCTTTTGGATGTATGAAAAATTTACTAAACAGGTTTTATAAAAATCAGGGCTCACTTTATAAAGTGCTGCTTTGCATCGCCAGTACCATTCTCATTGTGTATCTGTTGCCCAAAAGTGGGAAATTCCAGTTTGATTTTCAACAGAACAAGCCTTGGCAATACGATAATTTATATGCTCCGGTAGACTTTGCGATTTTAAAGGATAAACAAGAGCTAGATGAGGAGCAGGCAAAGGCGCGCAGTAACGTTATCCCATATTTCACCTACAATCAGGAAATTACGGAAGAGGTCAAAGCCGATTATCAAAATCAGTTTAACACCGTTTTTACAGATTCCATATTCCGTGATAAGATTGACGTATTGAAAGAATACGGTGCTAAAATATTAGAAGGCTTTTATGAATATGGAGTAATTAGCGAAGTCGCAAATACTTCACCAGACGGCCCTATTTACTTGCGCCGCGGAAATGAGGTGGAAGAAACAGTGTTTGATAAATTAATCCTCACTGATGAAATAAGTACGTTAATAAATAGAAAAGTGGGCGCGGGGCCATATCCGGAATCCTCTAACAGATTTAAGGAGCTTTTCTTTGATGTAGTGCAGCCCAATGTAGTTTTTGACGAACAGCTAACGGCCAAAGAAACCCAAGCCGAACTCAGTAAAATTTCACCTACACGAGGTATTGTAAGTAAGGGCAGCCGAATTGTCGCTAAGGGAGAAATTGTTGAAGAGGGAATCTACCAAATCTTGAATTCTCTCAAAGTGGAATATGAATCCAAATCATGGACAGATAGTAAGTACAGTTGGGTGATTTTTGGCTATGTACTGCTGGTTTCGGTAGCACTCGTTATGTTACTGCTATTTATACGCAATTATAGAGAGTTTGTCTTTGAGAACAATACGAAGGTCACTTTTATTTTTTTTAATGTTATTTTAATGGTGTTTATTACCACTGTGGTGGTAAAATATGATGCCAATTATGTCTATGTAGTGCCTTTATGTATTCTACCTCTCGTGTTAAAGGCATTCTTTGATGCCCGATTGGGTTTATTTACGCATGTTATTACTGTATTGCTTCTAGGATTTATTGTGCCGAACACTTCAGAATATATGTTTCTGCAAATTATAGCAGGAATTGTGACCATTCTTACCGTTTCAGAATTGTATAAGCGAGCCAACTTATTCATTTCTGTAGGGCAGATTACTTTTATTTATATACTTGCTTATTTTGCCTTTCATATTATTCACGAAGGTACAGTGGAGAATCTAGATTTTGATACGATGTGGATTTTCGTTCTTTGTGGGCTTGCAACACTTTTTGTACAACCTCTTATTTATGCCTACGAAAAAGTATTTGGTCTGGTAAGTGATCTATCACTGCTTGAACTTTCAGACACCAACGGCAAATTATTAAAAGAACTTGCAAATAAAGCTCCGGGCACCTTTCACCATAGTCTTAATGTAGCAAACCTTGCGGAAGCCGCAGCAAATGAAATAGGGGCAAACGCCATGCTAGTGAGGGTAGGGGCACTCTATCATGATATTGGAAAAATGCCCAACCCCACAGATTTTGTTGAAAATCAATCTACGGGTATCAATACTCATGAGGATTTATCCCCCCGCGAAAGTGCCGAGATTATCATAGATCACGTAATCAATGGCATTGAGATTGCCCGTAAGCGTAACTTGCCGGATAGGGTGATTGACTTTATACGCACGCACCATGGTACAAGCACAGTCTATTTTTTCTTTAAAAAAGCACAGGAACAGGATGACAATGTTAAGATAGAAGATTTTCAATATCCGGGCCCGTTGCCTTTTAGTAAGGAAACAGCAATTTTAATGATGTCTGACAGTGTGGAAGCGGCCAGTAAGAGTTTAAAAAACCCAACTTCAATATTAATCGACTCTTTTATTGAAAAAATTATTAATAAACAAATGGATGAAGGGCAATTTTTAAACTCAAATATCACATTTAAAGAGATTCAAACCATAAAAAAAGTGCTTAAATCAAAGCTGAACAATATTTATCACCTTCGTATTGAATATCCGGAGTGATACATTTTCATTCAATTTTCTGATTATAAGGAAGATATATTGGCTTTTATAAGGCTTGAAAAAAATGTTTCTTTATTCTGTAAAATGTTTTGGTATTTCGATTGATAAAATATACATTTGCATCCGCGTTTTGAGAGAGACGCTTCGTTCTTTAAGGAGAGGTGCCGGAGTGGTAACGGAGCAGATTGCTAATCTGTCGACGGGTAACCGTCGCCAGGGTTCGAGTCCCTGTCTCTCCGCAATTTTTTTAAAATAAGATAACCATTTAATCGATGTGCAGGTTCTCGATAATATAGAGACACATTATACATAGATTATGAATTTTCGGGGTGTAGCGTAGCCCGGTTATCGCGCCGCGTTTGGGACGCGGAGGTCGCAGGTTCGAATCCTGCCACCCCGACAATTACGGTGTCAATAGACACCAAAACATAGCTAATCTTATGAAAATCAGGGATTTTCATTTTTCTTGAAATCATAAGATTGGCTTTATTATCAAATCAAAGGTTACCTATTCGGTTACCTGATTTATTACCAGAATATTCACTACATTGGTAATTCAATAGACTTGACTTTCGCAGCGATTTGACTTTCGTAAACAAATCGATTATTCACTTAAAGCGAGAGTTTATGCAGACTTCCAAGACTTTTACTATTCATTTTTGGCTGAGTATGGCCAAGAAAAAAGATGATTTGGCACCCATTTATGCCCGTATTACGGTCGATGGAAAACGTGCCGAAATCAGTTTAAAACGATCTACTTCGGTTACCTATTGGGATACCCGTTCCAAGAGGGCAAATTCGAGAACTTCCGAGGGGAAAGCCCTCAACGTCTATTTAGACCAAGTTTACTCCGATTTACTGGAATGCCACAAACAGCTTCTGGGCGAATCCAAATACGTTACCGCCCAAGCCATCAAAGCGAGGTATCTCGGCGAAGATGAACAGCACAAAACGCTGCTTCAACTGGTTTCCTATCACAACAAGAATATGGTTTCGGTACTAAAGCCCGGCACGTTGAAAAATTATTTCACTACGGAACGCTATATCAAACGGTATTTGAAGAACAAACTAAAGACCAATGATATCTTCCTCAAACAATTATCCTATAGATTCATCATTGACTTTGAACAGTTCCTCCGCACCGGTAAATCCATAAATCGCTCTCAACCTCTAAAAAATAACGGGGTTATGAAACATTTGGAGAGGTTGAAAAAGATGATGAATCTCGCCCTTCGATTAGAATGGATCGAGAAAGACCCATTTGTACGGTTCTCGCTAAAGTTCACAAAACATCAAAGGGCATTTTTATCCCAATCCGAACTTGAAGTTTTGCAATCCGGTCAGCTTTCAAAAGAGATGCACCGAAAAACGAGGGATGTATTTGTTTTTGCCTGTTATACGGGATTATCCTATATCGATGTAAAATTGCTTTGCGATGATCATATTGTAAGGGGCATCGATGGGGATTATTGGATATTTACAAAAAGGGAAAAGAACGATGAAGCAGTAAAAATTCCCCTATTGGATAAAGCACTTGATATTATAAAAAAGTATGACCAAGATGCCGAAAATAAACAGGAACAACTGCTTCCGGTATTTTCCAATCAAAAAGTCAATAAATATTTAAAGGAAATAGCGATAATCCTAAAAATCAATAAAAAACTTACGTTTCACGCGGCCAGACATACCTTTGCAACTACCGTTACGCTCTCCAATGGTGTTCCCATTGAGACAGTTTCAAAATTACTCGGTCATACGAAGCTTTCCACAACGCAAATCTATGCCAGGGTAATCGAGCAAAAGGTATCTACGGATATGCGTTCGTTACGCAGTAAATTAAACACCAAGGACAAGGCAGAGACAAGGGTACATTATCAATAATTTGGTTTGAAAAACACCTTTTAGGTTCTAATCCAGTCGGCATTCTAATTTTTCTTAACCCTTCAAGGTTTACCCAGTACCTAAAACTGGATTTTTTATTTTTAAATATTGGATTTACTGAAAAACCTTATCATTGATGCGAAAGTACCATTGCCTATGCCGATTTTTATCAGGATACGTCGCTGCGAGAGATTTGGGCGTGAGATTTCCCTTTGTCTCCTTTATTTATTTTATTCAATTAATTTTATTTTTTGATAAATTTTTTGTTTGGACCTTTCAAAAATTTCCCCTCCAAACTCCTCATTGTCAAGCGAGATTATTGTGATGTCTTTTACTCCCATCATCTCAAAAATAAATTTCAAATAAGTGGTTTGAAAATTCATATGAGCATTATTTTCATTTTCGCCGTAACCGGTATCTCCCCTGCTTGATAATATAAACAGTTTTTTATTGTTGAGCAGACCTACATAATCTCCATCCGGTTCTCCAGAACGAAATTTCCAAGTTTCATTGATTCGCATAATTTGATCAATGTAAGATTTTAATCCGCTTGGGATCGACCAATTGTACATTGGCGTTCCAATAACATACATATTATTCTCCATTAATTCTGTCACTAATTCATTGCTGAATTTTACACCAGATTGATTTTGCTGGGTTCTGTCCTGTGGTCTTATAAATGCACTCGCAATCCACTTTTCGTCAATGGTTGGAATTTGGATTAAACCAACTTCCCTATGTGTGAATTTGTCCTGTGGATTTCTATTTTTCCAGTTTTCAACAAAAAGTTGGGTTAATTTTCTGCTGTAGGATTTCTCATCTCTGACACTAGCATTGATAATTAAAACTTTGTTCATATTTTTAACTTTTAAATTATGAAGCAAAATTCATCAATAATAAAATGTAAAAAATTGACCTAGTTCAATCCAATTAAGTTTTTTTACGGATTCTACTCAAAAATTCAGCGGAAATACCAAGGTACGAAGCAATTAAATATTGAGGTATTCTTCTCGCTATTTCAGGATAATTTTCTAAGAAATCGAAGTAGCGTTTCTCCGCGTCGTATACATTGTTCCATACAATTCTTTTTTGCAAACTTGCGAGATAATTTTCCAGAATAATTCTAAAAAATCGCTCAAGTTTAGGAATTTTACGTAGCATTTCTTGAAATGAGTCAAACTGTATTTGAAGTACTTCTGTTTTTTCAACAGCTTGAATATTGTAAAGTGAAGGTATTTGTCTTTGGAAACTTTCAATGTCTGTTGCCCACCAATTATCAATTGCAAAATATAAGATTTCTTCTTTGCCGTTTTTCGAATTTATATAATAGGCTTTTAATGACCCACTAACGATAAAATTATCAGTTCGACAGACATCCCCATTTCTCAATAAATAGTCGTCTTTTTCCAATGTATTTTGTCTCCAATAGGTTGTGAACAGTTTTTCTTCATCAGAATTTAGAGAAACATATTTTGAGACATTATTAATTAGTATTTTGCTCATTTATATTATTACCAATTAGTTATAAAAATTCAAATATACATTTTGGACTATAAGTATTTTAAGGTAACTACATCTTTTGTTAACCATATGCACTCAGACCATTCCCTTTCATTTCGCAGAAAAATCTCCATTTCAGTAAAAGCACTTCATTACAAAGGTCTTGGACACAATTCCAAAGCTTCCGATTTCCATTCCACTTGCCCGCTCATTCCCGAAAAAATCGGGAAGGGGTCAATCTTCATATCAATCTCCACATTTGAAGTTAAGTCAGTTTTAAATACTACTTCTTGTTAATGGTTCTCTTATGCTTTTTATCCCACTTTTCGAGTTCCTTGATTATTGGTTTTAGCTCGTATCCAATCGAAGTTAATTCGTATTCTACTCGGGGCGGGACTTCTGCGTAAACTGTCCGTTTAACTATTCTGTCTTTTTCTAATTTTCGCAATTGCAATGTTAGCATTCGTTCGGTAATGTTTGGTAAACACTTTTTTAGTTCTCCATATCGGTGTTTTCCATTTATCAAATAGCAACAGATGGCTAATGTCCATTGTCCTCCGATAATGTTAGAAGCATAGACCTCTAAACAGTCTTTGGCTAATGCTTTTTTGTTGGCAAAATTTGTAGAGGTTTCCTTTATTTTTGTCATTACATACATTTTTTATAGTACCATACAATTGGTTGCTTACATACAAATTTAATGGTTTGTCAACTACTTTTGCGTACAATAATAATCTTATTTTTAATGATATATGGAAATATTAGTGATTGTTATCCACCCGAATATTCAAAATTCTGTGATCAATAAAAGGTGGATTGAAGAGTTGAACAAGTATCCTGAAAAATACGTCGTTCATCAGTTGCACGAAGTTTATCCTGACGAAAAAATCAATGTATTAGCAGAACAGAAATTGATAGAAAAATACAACAAAATTGTGTTTCAGTTTCCTTTTTACTGGTTCAATTGTCCTCCGTTTTTTAAGAAATGGTTGGATGAAGTCCTGACTTATGGTTGGGCTTATGGCAGTAAAAGTGGATATAACGTTTCGGGAAAGAAAATAGCCTTGGCAATGTCTGTTGGAATAGATGAACACGAATATAATCCAACAGGAAAATACAAGTATACTTTGGCTGAACTAACACGACCTTTTGAACTTACTTTTGAATATATAAAAGCTGATTATCATCCCCTTTTCCCTTACTACGGAATTGAATTAAATTCATCAACCGAATGGATTGAAAAAAGTGTCCCGCTTTATATTGATTTTTTAGAGTCTTTGTAGTCTTAAATTGTTCTGTGAGCTTTTTTTAATATAATTCATAACTGAATATGAGTTCAAGATAACATCTTTTGACGTTTCATAAACCACTCAGCCCATTCTTCTGCATTCCGCAGAAAAAGCTTCATTTCGGGAAAAGCGCTTCATTACAAAGGTCTTGGACACAACTCCAAAGCTTCCGATTTCCATTACACTTGCCCACTCATTTCCGAGAAAATCGGGAAGTGGTCATATTTCATTCTCCTCACATCTTTGAAATCAAGGCCACATTAAATCCTGCCAAAAATGAAAATCTGTCCAGTACATTGGACATTTTGTATATCATTTATTAATTTAGATCTGTCAATCGTCCTATCAGTCTTTTTGCGTGATCTTTTGCCTTGTTCTTAACTTCTTCTTCTGTATAACCTGCTGCTAAAGACGTTCCGTGAAAATAGATAGGGTCTATGTAATTCATCTGTGAATAGTAAGCTGTCTGCTCCATATTTTTGCAGAATTCATACACACGGAAATGATGTTCTCTTAAGGTATGATATTCTTTTTCGGGTGCTCCAACGGTAAAACTAGGCACAAAATTCTTGTTTATAAGTTTGTCTCCATTTGAACCATAAGCAAATTGATAGGTAAACACCATATCAAACCAATGTTTTAAGATTGCCGGCATATTATACCAAAAGAAAGGGTATTGAAAAACAATGGTTTTGTGTCTCAATAGAGCTTCTTGCTCTGATTTTATATCAATGTTATAATTTGGATATAGTTTTTGAAGGTGCCTAATTTCTAAATCAAGGTCGCTTTTCTGTAATTCTTCTATAATTGTTTTGTTTGCAAATGACTTTTCAAAAGTTGGATGTCCTAAAATAATTAATGCCATAATTGTTTAATTTTTTATACTATAATAATTATAGTTGCAAAACTAATTTTAGGTATTTAAATTTGCAATAGCTATCCATTTCGATAGGCTTAAAAAATCAGTAAATTATGAAGGATGAATGTATAGGCGATTATGTAAAACTTAAAGGGAAAATTTATCCTTGTTCTGTAAGTTTAACTATGGATTTGGTCGGAGGTAAGTGGAAAGCTGTCATACTTTACCATTTAATATATGCTAAAAAAAGATTTAGTGAACTTCGCAGGGAAATGCCTGCCATCACAGAAATGACTTTGAGTTTGCAATTAAAACAATTAGAAAAAGATGGTTTGGTTTCAAGAAAGGTTTATGGCAAGAAACCACCTATTAAAGTTGTTTATAGCTTAACTGATTTTGGGAATTCCTTTATTCCTGTTTTGGAATCCATTACCAAATGGGGAAATCAGGTCGTAAATGAAAAAGGGGAATTTGTAAGCGGTTTATCTTAAATGGTAAACAAATAGTTATTATATGAGCTCAAAATAATAATTTTTTCTGTAAGTGTCTAGTAGACGGAAATATACCCACTCAGCCCATTCCCCTGCATTTCGCAGAAAAAGCTCCATTCCGGGAAAAGCGCTTCATTACAAAGGTCTTGGACACAACTCCAAAGCTTCCGATTCCCATTTCACTTGCCCGCTTGTTCCCGAGAAAAATCGGGAAGCGGTCAAACTCCATTCCCTTCTACAGCTTTGAAGTTAAGTCCGCTTTACATCCTACTTCTAATGAATAATCCGTTTTAATAGCCCGGTTAGTATCGTTGCCCTTTGAACAAACTATCCATCTTTTTCCTTTTTTAAATATTCTAAAAGTCTCGGTTTAGCAATGACTCGGACTATGATTAATATACGCCTTAAGTTAGCCACTTGCTTTCTGCGTTTTGATATTAGACTGTTCTAACTCTAAAGTCCGTTCAAACTTGTCAATAATATCATTGAATAGTTTCATTATTTTCGTTTGCCCAATATTTATTTTCCCATCTGTTTTGTATGATTGAAAGTTTGGTAAATTAAATTTTCCAATAACATTACCGTCAAAATAAGGAAAAGATTTTTCTGCAATGGTCAATACGGATTTTCCGCCATTTGGCCCTGGAGAAGCATTGAGCAATAAAATCGGCTTACCTTTAAAAAAGCCTGAATCAATTCTTGTGAACCAATCTATAATATTCTTAAAAAATGCTGGGTAATTTCCATTATGTTCGGGAATTGAAATAATATATGCATCATAGCTCGAAAAGATATTAAAGAGAGAGTTTAATTCATTGGAAAACCCATTTTCTCTTTCCGAATCAATACTAAACATTGGAATAGAATAGTCTCTCAAATCGATAAGTTCAGAGGTGATTTTTAAGTGTTGAATTACGTATTTAACCAATTCCCGATTGATGGATGAATTGCTGTTACTACCTGAAAATGCTAAAACTTTCATCTTTCATCAGTTTTTAATTGTTAAATAAATCTTGTGAAGATGCAACTAACTGCATTACTTCAATTTGCGGTGAACCTTCCAAACCGCTATCATCCCGATGTTTTTGGAAAGATAGAAATGAAGGGACTTGAAGTAAATGTTTTTGAATTTCCTCGTTTTTATAATGTGATATATGGACAAAGGTTTTTCCGTCTCCACACAAATAGGATACATATTGAAAGTTGTTTGTATTCAATTTTTTGAAATCAACCATAAACAAATTAATGTTTTCTTGATTCTTCTGAACGAAATCAGGTTTTACGGTGTAAGTTACTTTTACGATTATCATTTTATTTGTTTTAAAATACTGTTACGCATATAAAACAAACAAGAGGGACAAAACGTGACAAAAATTATAAAGTAATTTTATTTTTTAGTTTTGTAGGGTCAACAATTGAGTAAATGCTTTTTATTTTTGAGTAGTCCTTTTCAAGTTCAAAAATCTGACAGTTAACGAGTTTGCCGTCATTGTAAAAAAGTAGTGCAGGTTGGTGGTTTGCCGTACTTGGTACAATAACGAACGATTTTTGATAAGTATTATAAACGTGCAACATAAGGTCAATAGTCTCTTTGATTCCAACTACAAGTTCGCTAACTATGGCAATCTTGCCACCACCATCGGTTTTGACCAAAATATCTTCTGATAGTATTTTTTCCAAAGCTTTGACGTTTCCATCTTTTATTATGTCGATGTATTTTTGCAAAAAGTCTGTTGTAACGAATGAATTTGTGTATAAATTTATATCAATTCCATCCAATGATTTTTTTGCCCTGCTCAATAGTTTTCTTGAGTTTTCGATTGAAAAAGAAAGTGCGTCTGCAATTTCTTGGTGGGAATAATCAAAGGCCTCTTTTAAGATAAATACTGCTCTTTCTTTTGGTTTCAGGTTTTCCAAAAGTACTAACATAGAATAGGATATGACTTCCGCACGTCGTATTTCTGCATCTGCTTTTTCAGTTGCAATCGGCTCTGGAAGCCACATAGTATTTTTATTAACCTTCTGATTTCTTTTTTTTATATTAATGGATTGATTGATTACTCCTTTGATTAGATATCCGATTTCATTTTCAATTCCTTGCTTTGAAGTAGAAATATATTTGGTTATTACGTCCTGAATTGCATCTTTGGCGTCATCAGCTGAACCCAAAATGTTATAAGCATAAGGAAATAATCTTCTTTGATAAGTATTATATAAATCCATTCATTTTTGATAATTCTCTTTCTATACGAGTTGTTTTTCAGCTTGTGGCTAACGGTTAGTATAATAGTAGCGGGTTTTGAATTGCTGACTTTTCCGTTTATGACCTGCTGTAAATATAAAAAAGCGACTTTGATTTAGAACCAAAGCCGCTATTATTTTTATACATCTTGTTAGCTGCTGCCATTTATTCAATTCTCAAATAAATACCACGTTTCATTTTGATATTGAGTTTTTTATTGAACTCTGATGGATTAAATCCGATTCTTTTATATTCCGCCCGAACCATTTTTTTTGCATTGTCCAAACTTTCCTGATTTTGCCAAACGGCAATGGTGGTCAGATTTATTGTGTTTGAATCGTTTTTTTGTGCAATCACATTATCTTTTACGAACCCTTCGATTTTTTTGATAAAAGCTCTGTTGTAATCTAACTTCTCTTTAAACGCAACAAATGATTCTTTCGGAATTTCAAATTCATCTATAAAATAAATATCTTCTTGTGAATTGTTATCTCTATTGTTTATATCTTCTGGAACAATGCCTAATTGTTGTAGAAAAGATAATTTATCAGGTTTGGCCTTATTATCAATGATTTTTCGATTTTTAAGTTCATAGATACTGACTCCCTCAACAGTTATTTTTTTATAAGTGGGCAAAATATCATTATATTTTTCTTTATGGGTTCCGCTCCAATCATATATGGTAACCACCTTGTTTTCATCTCCAAATATTTCCTTAATAGTAAATTTTATGTCTGGGAATGCCGTAAATAGCAATTTATTAGTATTGTTAAATTCTTCTATATAATCCTTATCTATAAACAAATTTGCTTTGTCAATATGCTTTTGGTTAAGAACTGTTTTATACATCTCCCGTACTATTTCCTTGTTGTTTAAAGATTCCATACTTTTTTCTCTTTTGGTGCAACTATTTTGAAAAATGGCCATTACAACCAATAGCAGTAATGAATTTCTTATGCATTTCATCGCAGTACATTTTTAAACAAAATTCTTACTATTTAAATTTAGAATCTTGTAAAAAATCATTGATTTTTAGCAAAAATCAGATAACGTATTATAGAATTTTGAAGGTGTAGTACCTGTAAATACTTTAAACGAATGATTGAAATGCGCTTGGTCATAAAAGCCACATTCAAGGGCAAATTCAGTTAGTGAGTTTTGGGGTTCTCTTTTAATTATACTATTTAATTGGACTATAGAAGCAAATTTTTTTGGGGATGTACCTATTGTTTTTCTAAATCGCTTTTCAAATGCATCTTGACTAATGAAGAAGGTGTTGGCGAGGTCTTTTATTTGAATAATACCATTATGCCTGTAAATGTCTGAAAGCGATTTTTCAATCAATTTGTCGATTTTACAAAGGGAGAGTTTTGAAAGCAGAAAGCTTTCGGCAACACAAATCAGCTGCCTGTTATTTTCAGTCTCATTTAATTTAGTTTCCAAGTTATCTTTTTCTTCTTTTTTCAAAAAAACGTTTAACGGAACACTTTTTCCGAAAATTTCAAACAATTCACTTCCAAAAATGGAACAAGCTCCGATTTCAGTAAATTGGACTATTAATGATTTTGTATTTTTTTTATAATTAATAATCCTAGGTGTTTTTCTATATCCCGTAAAAAATGCCGTTGGTAGTTCAGTTTCTATTTCATTCTCGATGTATGAAATTTTTCCTTGAAGTTGAAAAGCAATTGTAGATGAATTATTGGGTAAAACCCTATTTATTGTCTCGAATTCACTTTCAATAATTTTAAAGCATTTGACGTATGGTTTTAATTGTTTTATTGGTATGAATTCTTTTATGTTCATTTTCAATTTTTATTCTAGGGAGCTTTTTGGTTGCAGCTAACTAGTAATATCGTAGCAAATATAAATTTTTGATGTTACCAATTAAGGGATAACAAGACTTTTTCTCATTCATATTACATTCAGCACATTCCCCTGTATGACGCAGAAGAAGCTTCATTTCAGGAAAAGCGCTTCATTAACAAAGTCTTGGACACAACTTCAAAGCTTCCGATTTTCATTCCACTTGACCGCCTATTCCCGAGAAAAATCGGGAAGCGACCAAAATCCATTCCCAATCTCCAACTTTGAAGTTAAGTCCGCTTTAAATCCTACTTCTGAAGGATAATATAGTTTCATAACCGTTCAGCACATTCCCCTACATTTCGCGAAAAGCTACATTCCGGGAAAAGAGCTTCCCTGCAAAAGTCTTGGACACCATCCACAATTTCTACTTTCCATTCCGCTAACCCGATCCGCTACGCCGGAACGGGACACTGCATTCCCAATCCGAAACTGTGAACGGAGTCCGCTAAATCGGAATTCCATTTAATCATTTGGTGCCGCTTCCTATGTTTGGGTACTTCACAAAAGCCTTTAGACCCACCTCCGCACCATCACTGTTATTTCCTTTTTTTGACAGCAAAATACCAACATTTGGAAGTTGAACGGACTGCATAAACCGTTTCGCTGCGCTTCACTTTTTATAAGTCCTTATCAATTCTAAATATTGAAAATGTATCAGCAACAAAAAAAGGTAACAGCGAAGGCGCTATGGGAAGTAAATCTAAAATGAATCTTATGAAATCTTACAAAAACATCAAAAAGGAAGCGGCACCAAAAAAACAAAAAAGGAAAACGCTCAAGATATAATAAGTAAATCACTTTAAAAAAATAGAAACGCAAACTATCTGAATGGTTCGGATAGCATTTTAATTAATCTTTAAATATTTAGTTATGAGTACTTTAAAAAATCACGTACAGTTAATTGGAAACGTTGGACAAGAGCCAACCATTACGAACCTTGAAAGTGGTAAGAAAGTAGCCCGTTTTTCAATCGCCACGAACGAAAACTACAAAAACGACAAGGGCGAAAAAGTGCAAAATACAGATTGGCACACGGTCGTAGCTTGGGGCAAGATTGCCGAAATCGTTGAAAAGTATGTAGGCAAAGGAAAGGAAATAGGAATCACAGGGAAATTGAGAACTCGAACCTATACCACCGATGACGGAAACCAACGGTATGTTACCGAAGTTGAAGCAAGAGAAATCCTTTTAATTGGAAGCAAGAGCGATAAATAAACATTAAAATTAAAGAGGGCGTTCCTCTCGAAAGTTGCGCCCTCTTTTTAATAATTCACTACTAATAAATAGAAAATTATGAAAGCACAAGTTAACGAAATCAAAGAGGTTTTACAACATTTTCACGGTTCGGAAACCATTTTTCAAATCCCATTATTAAGAACCCGATACACAAACGGACTAAAATATTTGGCGGAAGCCGCCGAATGTTTTTGGCTCATTACGGACACTTCCGTAATTGCAAAAAGTCTGATGAACCGAAGCGAATTTATCACAATAGATTTTAAAAGATTGCCCGAAGAAAAACAGGATTTTACAGGCTACGAAGCCGAGATAATTTACAGCGATGGCAATAATAATATTTTGGAAAAACAAGGGTATAGAGCAACCGATTTTCCGCTTGATGAACTGCGGTTATTTTTTGTAAATGATACGCTAATGTTACCAAGCGAATACTAAATTTTGAAGCTATGGTATATCTAAATTTTACAGACTTGAGCGAAGAAGCTCAAAACCGTCTTTTGGAAAATTCCAAGAAGGATGTGGAACGAAAATTTGGCGATAGTATTCGCAAATACGTAAAAGAAAATTATACCTGTTTTGAAACGACGATTGAAGAAGAAGCAATGCGAAATTTATATTCGTACACCTTCGTTTTTAATCCGTGAGTTCTCTAAACTTTTAGGTTCAACACCTCTGAAAATTCAGGGGTGTTTATTTTTATGGGATTGGTGTAAAAGGAGACTATCTTACCATTTGAATTATCAATCAATACAATTTAAAAAGATGAATTTTAAATTGGAAATTGTCAGCTGTAATCATAAATTATAAAATGTCAACAGTTAAAAAGACCATTCTAGCAATTTCTGGTAGTACAAGAAAGAACTCTACAAATCATAAAATCTTGGAATTTTTAGCCAATAGATTTTCGGACGTTCTAAATTTGGAAATTTTCGATGGCGTAGATAAGTTGCCTCATTTTAATACTGAATTGGATAACGAAAACTTACCAATTGAAGTAGCTCAATTCAGGGAAAAAATTGAAAAATCGGACGGTATTTTAATATGTACGCCTGAATATATTTTTAGTCTACCAGGCAGTTTAAAAAATGCTATTGAATGGAACGTTTCAACAAGACTTTTTGCAGGCAAACCCGTTGCGATTATTGTTGCCTCTGCATCTGGAGAGAAAGCGTTTGAATCTTTAGGCTTGATATTGGAAACTATCGAAGCCAAAATTCCACTTGAATCAAGACTTCTTATTCAAGGAGCAAAGGGAAAAATAAATACAGATAGTTTAATTACTGACAAAAAAATATTGCAAGAAGTTGACAGTTTAATTGCTTCGTTTTCTTCTTCAATGATTTAATTTTTGTATCTTTATTTTGCTGAAATCCAGCATTCAATTTTACGTAGGGTTATCCCATTATTGACTTTCGCCGATAACCGTACCCATCGAAAAATAACATATCGGAAATTCATTTCCCTAAAATGGCAGTTGGCTTTTTAGCCAGATTGTACGAAATTTTTGTTCGCCTGTGGCGAACGAAAAGGAGTAGCAAGAGGGTAACACGCGATGCGATGTTAAGCACTCCTTTTCGTTTTCAAAATGCTGATATTCAGCTACTTGAAAAATACATAATTTCTTGACCTTCTGCAATTTGCGACAAATAGCCTGTAAACGCCCACTTTTAGGGAAGGATTTGCGACAAATCGGCGAAATATGGACTCATTTATCGGGATTAGATTCAAAATGGAAACTGCCAAACGTTTCCAGGAATTTTCAAGATCACACTTCAAATCGCACACCGAGGCAATGTCCACGATGCTCGATTTTTTCTTCTACAATGAAATCTCGCCAAAGGAAAAATTAGGCCCAACTGGAAGGACAATCGAAGCTTCAATCAAGAAACGTATTAATGCGGTCATTGCCATAATGAGGGATATGGAAAAGACCCAGACCAAACCTACGGTCGCAATGATAGAATCGCTTTTTCAGACGGAAGAACCCAAAAAAAAACCCTTGATTTTGGAAAAGAAAACAATGGAAGAAAAGCCGAAAGTAAGATTTCAGGAAAAGCAAAACCATAACAACGAACTTTAATTTTTGAGCTATGTATATCACAATCACACCCCAAAAATTACGAGGCACCTACTCACAAAGTTCAGGGGATTTTGTAGGCTATTTAGAGAAAGAAAATGAAGGTCTGGAACAACGGGATATGGAACATTTTTTCAATCAATATGACGAAGGGATTTCCGCTGAAGAAGTGGTAAAAGGTATTGATGGAAATGGAGCAAAACTCAAAAAGACTGAACCTAAATTTTACTCCATAACCGTCAGTCCGTCGAAGTACGAATTGAACAGATTACAGAACAATAGCGAAGATTTAAAAAAGTACACTCGTGAACTGATGAAGGATTACGTTCAGTCCTTTAATCGGGAAATCAATGGACGACCTATAACAATCGATGACATAAAATACTATGCGAAAATTGAACATCAAAGAACCTTTAAGGGTACAGATTTTCAGATTAAAGAAAACCAACCTTATGCTACAAAAATACTTCAGCTAAAAACTGAAATCCGAAATGTTCTGGAAGGACGTGCAGAAGGGAATGTCAACAAAATGAAAAGGGAAATTTCAAAATTAGAAATGCAAGCACCCCATCAACAAAATGGAAAGCGGATTGTACAAGGAATGCCAAAGGCAGGAAACCAAGGCCATATTCATATTATCGTTAGCCGAAAAGATGCTTCAAATTCGGTCAGTCTTTCGCCAGGAAGTAAGCACAAAGCATCGGAAGTTGAAATGCACGGTAAGAATGTAAAACGTGGCTTTGACCGTGATAAATTTTTTGAAAATGCCGAAAAGACTTTTGACAAAACTTTCGGCTACAAACGGAACTTTGCCGAGACCTACAAGGCGAGAAAGGATTTCATCAAGAACCCGAAAATTTATTTCGCATCGCTAATGAAATTGCCCACCAATGAAAAAGCATTGGCGTTCAAAATAATGGGTAAAAGTGGCATCCCGATGATGCCGAGTATTCCTGTTACACAGGCACAATTGGCAATGAAAGTTTTTAATAGGCTGCGACGTGGTGTTGAAGTGGCCATTAAGTCGAGTTCCATCGGAATCTAATTTTTAGTTATGTATTTAGACAATCTTTTAACGGTACTTGTTATTATTGGCTTGGCCAGTACTTTATTCTATGCAATGTATCGGGTAAGCAGATATGCATTCGTCATTAATTTTCTGATGCTTGGTGCACTCGTGTTCTATTTAAGCGAAGAAACCCGATTGATTCTGGTAGCACTCTATTTCGCCTGCCCTCTCATACTAATTAACATAGGAATGTATGTGTTCCTGCATAAAACCGAAAGCCCAAAAAATGGCGATAGCAAATATCAAGTCAACTTTGCGACCACCAGAGGTAACTTCAAACTGGATAACATCAAACGTGGTGCATCAATCATAGGTTCTGCCGGAAGCGGAAAGACCGAAAGCGTTGTCTATGGGTTTCTGAAACACTTCCGGAAAGAAAGTTTTTGCGGAATTATCCACGACTATAAAGATTTTGAACTGACTGAAATGGCATATCCACTTTTTAAGGATAGTGATATCCCGTTTAAGGTCATTTCCTTCGATAAAATTATCCACAGGGTAAATCCTATTGCGCCACGTTATTTAGAGAACGAAGAAAGCGTAAATGAGGTTTCAAGAGTGTTAATTGAAAACCTATTGGAACAACGAGAATCAGGTACTTCGGGAACTACAAAATTCTTCAATGATGCTGCGGAAGGGTTGATTGGCGGGCTGATCTGGAAACTAAAAACCTCTTATCCGCATTTCTGCACCCTTCCACATTTGATTGCTATCTACCAATATCTGGACACGGACAGCCTTATCCAGTTTTTGGAAACCAATACGACATCGCGAGCAATGGCAGATGCTTTTATAAGCGGTAAGGATTCCGATAGACAGACCGCAGGTGTGAAAAGCACGTTGGCCAATGCATTGAAACGCATCAGCACCCAGCGTATTTTTATGGCATTGTCTGCGGATGAAGTACCACTCAATGTAAATAGTCCAGAAAATCCAACCGTGATTTCGGTAGTTAACAATCCCAAATTTGAAAGTTCGTATTCGCCAGTAATTGCCACTATCATCCACACCATTACAAAGCAAATGAGTGTTCGTAATGCCAACCCTTCATTTCTTATGATGGAAGAAGCACCTACCATTCGGCTTTTAAATATGCACCGAATTCCTGCAACGCTTCGGAGTTATAATATATCTACCATCTACGTGATGCAGGACAAAATCCAAAACGATATGATGTATGGCGACAAGGCAAGCAAGGCTATTTTAAGCAATCTTTCCTATCAATTCTTTGGAAAAGTAAACGACCCGGACACAGCAAAATATTATGAACGCTTTTTTGAAATCATTAAAGACCCAACCAAGAGTGTAAGTCGTGGGCATAACTTGGATTTTGATACGCGCATTACGACAGGAGAAAAAGAGATTCCGAAAATTAGGGCAGATGTTTTTTTTCGATTAAAGCAAGGAGAATTTATTACTTATGCGGATGGGAAGGATAAAAAGGTTCAGTTTAAGTTGGGCGAGATTAAAAGGGAATTTCCTAAAGAAACAAACCAATTTTCTAAGGCTGATTTAGCGGCTAACTTTGATCGGGTTTATGAGGAGGCGAAGTCAATTTTCAAATAAAATTAAGGTGGTCTAATGTTGGTCTATTGGTGCTATTTCATATTAAGGAATGTACAGCGGTTTATATGATAATTTTCCTATCGAAACTGGCTTGACTACTTGAAAAATTTTCACATTATTATATCTATCTTTTATAGTGCTTACTACAGTTTCGATAAAGTCTTGTTCCGCATCATAGCCGATAAGTACATTTTGTAAAGAAGAAGGCTCAAAGCTAACTCTGCCTGTTTTGTCTTTAAGAAGTCGAAGTTCTTTTTCATATGACCATTCCTTCGTTTTTTTATAAAATAAATCAATGATATGATTAGGTTTGGAAATTGCACTGTATTCTCTTTCCTTGATTTTAGAGACATAAAATATCGGAAGAATATTATGGAAAAATTTAGGGTCATCACTACTATCAAAATGAAGGCAAATACCCTTGTTGTTTTCTGAATAGATGTTCCATAACTTTTTGTTCATTGGGTACATTGTAAAGCAAGCAATACCAAAGCTTGATACAAAAGGTTTTATTTTAGTTGAGGCAAATTCTTGAAGCCTTTCTGGATCCATATTCTTATCAAAATAAGCTTTGGCGTTTTGGTCAAAAATATTCTCAGCAATTGTATTATAAAGTAGCTTTTGTTCTTCAGGATTAGTTGAAAGTTTAACAAACTCTGGATTCGAATCTAATTCATCATTAAGTGAGTCCCTATCTGAAAACCAAATATAGTTTTCTTTAAGCTCGCTTATGGTATTCTCATTAGGTGGACGGAATCGAAATACAAAAGGTCGTCCCATTGGTATAGCTAATTCGTGGTCTTGATTAAAGATATTATACATAAGTTATAATTCTGATTAAATGTTGCATATTATCAACAATAGTAGTAAATTTGTGGTAAATATGCAACAAAATGAATTCTAAGAAAGCAGTTCTTTTACCGAAATATCAGAAAATATTTGAGCATTTGGGTGAGAATATAAAGCTTGCGCGAAAGCGAAGAAAGCTCACGGCTGAGCAGGTTTCCGAACGTGCTGGCATTAACCGGACTACATTATACAGAATAGAAAAAGGCGACCCTGCGGTTGCCATAGGTTCTTATTTTAACGTGTTCAGAGTGCTGAATCTTGAAGAGGATTTTAAAAAACTGGCAGTAGACGATGAGTTCGGTAGAAAATTACAAGACCTTGATTTATTATAAGCAAAATGGCAACAGGAAAATTTGACATATATGTATTTGCAGATTGGGCGGCTTTAGAACAACCAATATTGGTTGGCATACTTTCAGCACACTTTGCCAAAGGTAAAAAAGCGTTCAGTTTTGAGTACGATAAGGATTGGTTAAAAACCAACGCACAACGATTGTTAGACCCAGATATAGATTTTTATTCAGGTCCACAATACCCTGCTAACAAAGAGAATTTCGGAATCTTTTTAGATAGTATGCCAGATACTTGGGGTAGGACTTTAATGAAACGTAGAGCTGCCCAAGATGCTAGGGCAAATAATGAAAAGGCTCGCACACTCTATGAAATAGATTATCTGCTTGGAGTTTTTGATGAAAGTAGAATGGGTGCGTTGCGCTTTAAAACTGAATTGGAAGGTCCTTTTTTAGATAACGATGCACATAGTCCAACACCACCGTGGTCATCATTAGGTGATTTACAGGAAGCTGCGAGACAATTAGAAAGTGATGACCAAAGTGAAGCCGTAAGAAAATGGATTGCCGTATTGATAGCACCAGGCTCATCTTTAGGAGGTGCAAGACCCAAGGCAAATATTTTTGACCCAAAGAAAAACCTTTGGATAGCAAAGTTCCCATCAAAGACAGATACCATTGATAAAGCCGCTTGGGAATTTTTAGTATATCAACTAGCTACTGCATCAGGAATACATATGGCAGATTCTAAAATAGAAAAGATTAATGGTCAGTACCATACTTTCCTAACTAGAAGATTTGATAGAGATATTGGAAAACGGATTCACTTTGCTTCAGCGATGACGATGACTGGAAATACAGAAGATATCATAAAGGAATCCGTACCAAGTTATCTTGAAATTGTAGAGTTTATAGAAAATTATGGTGCAGATGTAGAAGCTAATTTGCATCAACTTTGGCGGCGTATTGTATTTAATATAGCGATTTCTAATACGGACGACCATTTGAGAAATCACGGATTTATATTAACCGAAAAAGGTTGGATTTTATCGCCCGCCTATGATTTAAACCCTTCGATAGAAAAAGATGGTTTATCTCTAAATATAGATATGGATGATAACGCCCTCGATTTTGATTTAGCTAAAAGTGTTGGCGAATATTTTAGGTTAAGCGAAAGTGAAATGGAAACCATACTTTCTGAAGTATTGACGGTGGTCAAAAATTGGGAACATATTGCAGAAGAAATAGGAATAAAAAGAAGTGAAGTGGAATTGATGTCTAGTGCTTTTAGAACAGAATTAAAAAACAATAAGTATGATTAAAACTGGAAGTGTATTTTCAATGGGAAGTGGCGGAGCTACCTATGAACATAATGTACAAGCAGCTTATTTACTTGCTATGCTATTACAGATTGAGATACCTCTGGTTACTAATGGCAAAATATCAGAAGTCGCTTTTCAGACAACTAGTAAAGGCTATGCAACAGATGATTTATTGGTAGAGGTAGATTTAGGTTCTGGAAGTAAGAAAAAGATTTTAGGTCAAATCAAATATAACGTAGCTCTCACAGAAGCTAATGAAACTTTTAACGAAGTAATAACCGCCTTTTGGAAAGATTTCAATAATACAGCATTTGATAAAAGTATCGATAGACTTCTATTGGTAAAATCTAACTTGACCAACAACGATAAGAAGCACTTTAATGTTCTTTTAGATTGGGCTTCGACTCACAATAACGAGTTTGACTTTTATAAAGAAGTGGAAAGAATCGCTATAAAGAAACAGCATCTCAACATTTTTGAAAACTTACTCAAAAAGGCCAATAATGATGAGAATGTACCCAAAAAAGATATTTGGATGTTTCTAAGGTGTATGGCACTTGTTGGGTACGACTTTACAACCGAGACCAGTACTGCATATAGCAATGTTTTGAATATTATCACATTAACTAAAGCTGTAGATTGCACACTAACAGGCAGTCAAATATGGAATAATTTATTCGCTTTAGCTACTCAGTATAATCTTAATGGAGGAGCGCTATCTTATGAGGAATGCATACAATTAGATGTCTATAAGTGTTTTGATCCGTCTGTATTTGATAACACTTTTACCTCGGTATCTAAGCTCAAAGAAGATGGTAATATTATAATAGAGCCCTTTACGAGTTCCATTGAAGATTTCCACTTAGACCGTTCGGATACTTTAGAAGAACTTCTAGAGGCAACCAAGAAACATCAATTTACCATAATAAGCGGAAGTGCTGGTGCAGGTAAGTCAGCACTATTAAAAGACTTCATTGAAACATATCACGATAAAACAAATGTTTTTGTCTTCAAGGCAGAGCAATTTAATGAAAGTACACTATCACACGTATTCACTAGACTTGGTGTGACACATTCCATTAGCGATATTGTTAATTCCATAGGGTATCTAAAAGAAAAACTGATTGTAATTGATAGTTTGGAGAAATTGCTAGAAGCCAATCCAGAAAATGCTTTTCAACAATTTTTAACCAAAATAAAATCATTTAAAGATGTAAAAGTGATTTTTACATCAAGAGCTTATGCTGTCAACCTAATTCTTCAAAAATATTACGTTACTGATGTTGATACTATTGAGGTAAAACTTATGTCGGATGATGAACTGGATATAGCGCTACTGCATTTTCCAAGATTAAAACCATATTTTGAAAACCCAGGAATAAAAGAAATACTACGAAGCCCAAAATACCTTCAGTTTGCGGTAAATACAATTGGTGTAAGTGGATTTCAAGTAGAAGGCTTGTCTCTAATCGATTTTAAATCAAAACTCTGGAGTCATATTATTGAAAAATCAACAATCACTGGCAGTGGTATGGCCAGAAAACGTGGAAAAGCATTTTCAAATGTGGCCATAAAAAGAGCACAGTCAATGCGCCTTTTTGTAGAGCCAGATGAAGGAGTTGATGAAGCAGCTATAGAAGCTTTGCTCGATGACCATATTTTGTACAAAAATAGAAATGAATATCAATTTGCACCTTCACACGATATTCTTGAAGATTGGGCACTGGTAAAGCACCTTTCAAAACTCAAAGCTGATGCACCCACTACAGAGGACTTTTTTAATCAAATAGGCAGCCAACCTGCCTTTAGAAGAGCCTTTAGATTATGGGTAGAAGATTATCTGATTGAAGATACTGATTCTATTGTCACAACAATTAAAAGTACAATTAACAACGAAAAAATAGAGAAATACTGGACAGACGAGATTCTAGTTTCTGTTTTTCGTTCTAAAGATGCATCCCCGTTTTTTACGAGTTTTAAAGCTGATTTACTTGCTGATAATGCTTCTTTTTTAGGTCGTTGTATAATGTTGACTAGAACTGCCTGTAAAGAATATGGTCTAGGTTCTGAAAATAAAAAATCTATATTATTTCCTGTAGGTAGTGTTTGGAAGGAATTACTGGTGTTTATAGCAGAAAACATAACTGAGTTGTCGAGTTTGCGCGAGTCTATTTTTTCATTATTATTAGATTGGGAGCTACGATTTTTACTTGACGCTGATAATTTATCCTTTGAAGAAATTGAAGCTTGTAAGAGTATCGTTATTCATTTTATTCAGCAGATTGAATCTGAAGATGACTTCTGGTTGAATAAATTTTCTCGTGAAAAATATAAAATACAAGAGTTGGTATATTTATTCTTTGGTCTATCACCCTTTGCTAAATCTGAACTTACAGATTTTTTAAACAGGGCAAACTCTAAAGAAACTGTGCCTTGGAGAATACAGCAATTTTATGAGATAGTTCTTAAAATAGCACTTGGGGGAATACGAAACCAAAGCCTTGTAAAAGAGTTTCCAGAGTTACTTATTTCATTAACAGATAAAAACTGGAAAGCGCAACCAGAAGAAGAGGTAAAAGAAGTGAAAATAGATGGCCATAGAAGTATATCAAGTTTTCTACCTAAACCGAAACCAAAAAAAGAAGAATCTTGGGGAATAGAAGATTCAAAGTTTGATTATTACCCTTCTGGTGTTTATAAAACATTTGCGGCTAGTTTATTTTCAACCCATCCGGTTAAAGCGATTTCTTTTGTTACTGATTTTATGAACTATAGTGTTGATTTCTTCGTTCAGTCTGACTACGGAAAAGAGCATCCTTTGGAAAAATTGACACTGCAATTCCAAGACGGAAACGAAAGAATTCAATATGGAGATTTGGATTTATGGATTGCTTATAGGGGTTCAGCAACTAGAGTACACACCTTAATTGAATCCCTATTGATGTCTTTAGAAAGTTATTTACTTCAATTAGCAGCAGTGGATAGTGATTTAGCCAAAAAGCTACTAGAAGAACACTGTAAATATATACTTCAGTTTTCCAATAACGTAGCTTTAACTTCTGTTGTTGCCAGTGTTTTTATGGCATACCCAAAAGCTTTTACAGAAGCTATATTGCCCATTTTTGGACTAAGACAATTCTATGATTGGGATTTGCAGAGGTCAATAAGTGAGTATCATAGTATGGCACCGGAAGATAGAGAAATACCATATGCACAAAAAGAGAGGATGGAATCAAATGCCTTGCCTCATCGCAGAAAATATCATCAAGGATTACGAGCTTTTATAATTCCATACCAAATCAACTATGGAAAGTTCAACAAACAGCTTTTCGAAATTTTTGACAAATTTTACAAGGACTTCGCAGACGACCATATATGGATTAAAACGGTAACTGAAATAGATGTGCGTAAACTTAAACCAGGCAAAGTAAATGAAGAAGCAGGCACCGTGGAGTTGGTACCATCTTATCCAGAAGAAATTTCTGAAACACTTACTGCAATTGAAGAAGATTTTAAGGATAATCACTTCGATGCCTCTTATAGTAATATGCTGCGTAAAGTTATAGAGAAAGAAGTGGAAATAACTTTTGAGCAATGGTTAGAAATCTATAATTACTATACCGCAGCAGATTTTCAACACGGGTTGTTTGATATGCCAGTATCACTGTCTAAGATTGGACTTGACTTATTTTCTGCTCAATTAAACGAGCAGCAGATTTCCTGGTGTCTCGATACAATTTCTAAAGCTGTCGATGCACTGATAACAGATAAATACAAAAATGATTATAACTTGAGTATGAATTATAGTTTACTGGAGAAAAAGACAATTCTTCACGCTATACATTTACTTCCAAAGTTTGCTGCTACGGATGAAGCGAAAATAGATTATCGGGTGCTACTTGGACGCCTTGTCTTATGTCCATTAGACGATTATGATTTAAGACAGTTTCTAATGTATTTTAGAGATGATTTTATTAAGAACTGCCCAGATGTTGCCAGCGATTTAACGAAAATGGTCGTGTCATTTGCAAAATTTGAGAAAGATAATCCAAGACCTTACTATAGGGCCGCAAAAGAAGAGTTAGTGGCATATGAAAAGAGCTTTAAATATTTCATTAAAACATTTATGGATACCCCAAATGAAATTGACTCGGAAGCTATTGATTACCTCTCGCACGAAAAGCACTTTCTCATTAGAGCTATGTTAATGATATCCACTAAGGAGTGTAATCGAGTTGAAGTTGATTATGTCATTAAAATTATGCAAGAATTTGTTAGCTTGTACACGGCAGTAGAAGGTAATACTTGGAAAAAAAGTAATCGTGAATTTGATTACACAATTCAAACAGATATGCAATTATTTCTTGCAGAATTTTGTCTGTACAGTAGTGACATAGAGTTTGGAAAAAAAATATTAAATGCTTTAGTTTCACCATTTTTAGCCAATACTTTCAGTAGAGATACTGGTATTAATGATTTATATGAATTTGTTTCCTCAACGTTGAGTTTTTGCATTACCATAATGTATGATATTGTACGGGACAAAACCGAAGAAGAATTGCAGGTATATCGCACAAGATTCTGGCAGTTATGGGACCATTTATTTAATAAGTTAAAGGAGAATGAGAGTTATTACTTTAGCGACAAATTATTGCTAGACAATAGGTTTTTGAAATCATTAGAAGATTGGAAAGGCTTTCTTGGTTACAAAGAATTATACCTAAATATGGTAGATTATTTTGGTGCTAAGAAACTATCTTCTGTTATATCTATTTTTTCAACATTTGGAGAAAAAGTGTTCTTGCCAGAAGGACTTTTGCTCTTAAAAAAAATGATTGATGAGCATCCTGGTAATACATCTGATTTAATGGGAAAAGACGGTAAAGCCTTGATTAAAAAGCTGTTTTTTAATCATATAAATATCATAAAAACTAGACAGGATTTGGTCAACGCTTTTTTACATATTTTAGGCTTAATGATTGATTTAGGCTCTACTGAAGCTTATTTAATCCGCGAAAATGTTTTTGTGTATAAAGTTGAAGTTTAGTCTTTCCACTAAACAATTACAATTTTATTGTCATAAACATACCTTATTCATTCACAGTAAATTGCTGAGATAATAATAAATTTATCTTCTGGATTTACATTAACTAACACCATAAAATCATTTGGAAAATAATACAGAATTATCAAGAGAAATACTTAGCGAATTTCTTGACAGGTGGGATGTTGAGGAAATCAAGTCTATGAAATTGGAACAATATGTTTCGGTTGGAGACAAGAACACATTTTGTCAATGGTTAGAAACTAAAACAAAAGCTTTGGGAAGTATTAAAGGTATAAATTCTAGCAAGTTTGGAATATACAAACGTAGTGACCCAAATGCAAAACCAAAAAATTTAGTCAATGACAATATTTATTCTTGGCAGCGGTATTATGGAGAAAACAGAAGAGAAGCGTTTCAAAATGTAAAAGCCGAGATTTTAAAAATTATAGACTATTCAGAAAAAGGGGATTTTGAAAAAATTGATGATTTGCACTTAACCCTTTTTGTAAAGTGGAAGATTGCTTATCTCTACTCAAATGAAAGATTGATTCCAATTTTTAAGAAAGCTGTATTACATAAGATTGCTGAACAATATGGCTTAACTGTTAATAGAAAAACCAAAACTTCTGAAATTCAGAATTTAATTATTGCTAATAAACCATCTCATTTATCCATTTACCAATTTGCAGATTTATTATATGAGAAATTTGGTAGAGAAAACAGTAAAACAACTAATACAGGGAAAAAGAGAAAAACAAAAAGGAAAGGTACTAAGTCTCGAAATTCATCTAAACAAAACAGAAAAGGAAGTATAAGTTACATTGCTGAGCAAAAGCACAACAAGATACAAGAAGCGCTTCAAAATAGACTTGAAAAACAATACGGAAAAGACAATGTCGTTCTTGAAGAAAACTATGTTGATATAAAAGTTAAGTTGGAAAAAGAAATTCATTTTTATGAAGTGAAGTCCTTAGCCTTTGCTTCTGATTGTATCAGAGAAGGTTTGGGTCAAATAATGTCCTATATGCAAAAGGATGATGATGATAGAGCAAAATTATTATTCATCGCTGGGCAGTATGCACCAAACCAAGATGAAAACGAATATTTGAATTTTGTAAAGAAAAAATTAAAAATTGATTTTGACTATGTTAGTGTAGAATTGAAAGATTAATTATTCAAAAAGGACCTTTTTCCTTCGCCCCTTTATTAGTGACTTTCCAATGGCCATTTTCTTTTACCAATTTGAAAATACCAGATTTTCCATCATAGGTCGTACTGTATTTTACCCAACCGATTTCGCCATCAATGGTTTCATCCAAGATTTCAACTTTGATTTCTTTGTCAGTATTTGGCATCATATTTTGAACCGTGATTAAACTGGCATATCCTTCTGATGTGGAATGCTTTTTTAGTGCTGATTCATCTTTTGAGAAAAAGCTTTCAGCAACGACTTTGGCAGTTTCAGAAGGCGACATATTCTTGTTTTGCGAACAGGAAATGAATAAAAGCACGAGTGAGCAAATGACTATTCTTTTCATAATATTCTTAATTTGGGTTATTGATATATCTATGTGACATTTTCAGTTCTATATTACGTTCACCATCTTTTTCATTCAATTCCAAAATTACCCTACGGTCGTTGGATAATGAAAACTTGGTTAATACATAAACGAACCGCACCGTTTCACTTTCTGCAATTTTTGAAGGCAGATTGTGTCTGTATATCGGTTCTTGATACAGGCGTTGTAACGATTTCCTATTTCCCTTTTGTCTTGTTTCAATCGAAAGGTTCAAGAAATTCAAATCGTAATCCAAGGTGGAATTATTCTCAATCTGGATAACGAAGTAGAGTTCTTCTTTATCAAAAACAATATTCTCAACACTTAAAGCAATACTTTCGTTTCGCTTTTTAATTCGACCTATTCGCTGTTTTCTATTGAGAAGATACGAGCAGAATTTTTGATAATAATAGGTTCTATTATCTACAAGTTCTTCAGAGGAATCAGCAAGAACCGAATCAGTTACAATCGGTTTTTCATTCCCAATACTACTTGATAGCGGAATGAAATAATTGAGCTTAGATAGCTGTTTTTTATACCTTACAATATACGAAAAAATTGTACCATTTTTGTTGACAACCAACAGATTACTTTCTTTACCTGGTTGAGCTTGTAGTAAGCCAAAATACTGTTCTTTCTCACGATTGTAGGTAAAGACAAAATTATCTGAACCAGTTATTCCTTGTCGAATGGGTTCTGGAAAGAATAGTGCAACGTTCTTGGTATCGTTTGCATAAATGGTATCGAGGACTTTAATTGTTTGCGCTGTAGCCTGTGCCGAGCATAGTCGAGGTGCAAAAGTGGAACTAATAATAAGTGCCGAAATAATAATATACTTTTTCATAAGAGTGAGATTTTTTAAATGCCCAATATGGATCATAATTTAGGTTTTAGAATTAATCTGTAATTATTTAGTACGGTCACTTTTACATTTCGATTGCTACGCCTAAGCACCTTTGTAATTCCACCTACTTGTGGAACAGTTGGAATGTTGATGTCGCCAATAATATCGTCCAAAACTTCGGTGGTGGCTTCTGCCCTAAAATTGTTTTGCACATAGATACCCTCGCTACCATCTGACAAATCGAACGCTTTAAGCTTTGTTGGATGATGCTGTATGTTCTCAATTTCAATTAAAGCACGATTGGGCTGAAAGCTGATAAAACCGAAAATTGGTGTGTTCTTTGGCATCTTTTTCCCATTGATTGTTGCGGCTTTGGTAAGGCGCATTTGCAATCTCGTATTCGCTTTTACTATTTGGTCGCCATCGACTACTACGTAAATGGTTTCATCAGTATTCCCTATAATTGAAAACTCATTAGGTTTTGGCGAAGCAGCGAAGAACAATTGGTGTTCTAGACCCAATTCCTTCACTTCAACTTTTTGTTCTCTTTTGACTTCAGCTGAGTCAACTTTTGGTGCGGTTTTTTGAGCAACTCTCTTTTGTCCAAGGTTTTGATAGCGCTTTTCGGAATACCTAATCTTAGCAGCATCATAAATACTATCTACAATGCGTTCTTTTTCACGTTCTGGCAAATCCGGGTCATAAAGGCCCAGAGAATCAATCAGTTTTTCATCATAGATGCTGGGTGCATTATTTTCACGTACTTCTTTTAAATCATTGATGGCATCCAATTTGGAATCATACTCTTTTTGGTTTTCTTCCAAATCAGGAACTAAAGTCTGTTCAAGGCTTTCGTTCTCATTTTCATCATCGCCCATAACCATTACGGAATAGGAAATAAGGAATATGAGAATCACAGCCAGTACCGCTGCAAATACAATTTTATTTTTCTCAATTTTCATCTTTCAGTTTTTTTAAGGTGTTCTCGAAATAGTTTGTAATTAAAAGTCCGTGCGGATTGTTAGGAAAGTTTCGGTCAACCATAATCAGGTTTCCGGTGGAAACCAGTTCATACGTGTCGATTATAGAGCCTCTATTGATTTCAAAAATGGTCGTAGTAGTGAAACTATAAGAGCCATTATTTTCTGTTATCCTTGAATCGATACTCAGTACTTTTTGAACCAATGAATACTGTAATAAGCGGTTGTAAACACCATCCGCTTTTTTCTGACGGTACAGGTTGTCCACAGAACTATTGCCCAACCAAAGCGCTTTTTCCAAGTTTCGTTCATAGTTACTGGCATCGATGTTATAGAAATAGTTGTGGAACAGTTCTAAATGTGCCAAAGCCTCAACCTTAAAATTCTCTTTTTGGGTAACGAGCTTCAGCGGAATAATACTGCCATCTGTATTGATGGCAAAGGCGCTATTAAGCGCATTTTTATTGGTGGTAAAAGCTATCCAAATAGAAAAGGTACTGGATAGCAATGCACAAACGACAACCGCCAAAACAATAAACCGGTTTAACTTCAGTACGTTGTAAATATTTTTATAAGGTGTTTTCATTCTGAATTGGATTAGTTGGTAAATAATCTTAGCGTAAAGGACGTCGCGCGTCTATAGAGCTTGAATTTCAGGAAAACGATAAAGCCTACTGAACCGAGCTGCACAACAGGTGCAAAGAAGCCCTCGCCTACATCTGTTCCGAAAAGGTTGATCCAGAAGTTGGTATTGATTTCTGTGTAAAGCGCATTTACAAATATGTTGACCAAAAAGAAGGCCGGCACAAGCATATAAACCGCAGCATATAATTTGAAGAATGTATAGGCTAAAGAGCGGAATTTTTCAAATACAGCAAGACTTATAACCAAAGGAAAAAACGCTTGCATTATTCCCAATAGAAAATAGCGTTCTGCAAGAAATAATGGGTAAATAAACAAATCTAAAATCCAAAGAAAAAGGCTGATGATAAATGCAAATATTTTGAACCCGTAAAGTGGTGTTACCAAGGCTTCATATAAGAGCGTCATAGCAGCTTGTGCCACTTCTATTATACTCACATCTTCTTCAATGGGAATGTCCTGCATTTGCAAAGGCATTAAGGCTGGTGCAGTGCCACGATACTGTGCTTCTATGGAAACAAGTATGCTATCAAAGAAACCGAGTACTTGTGTCGAAAAGATAACCAGTATCACTATCGCAAAATTCTTGGCCAATTCCCCTGGACTCAATCCCCAAGTATAACCGTCCTTATCTGCAATGCCTTCATTGTATTTTATAAGGATGTTGACCAGAAAAAATAGGACAGCAAGCGTTTTCATTCCGGCAATGGTATATTGCGAGAAGCTGCTGTTTTGTATGGTCTGGAATACTGTATCTATATATTCCAGACCAATCCCTAAAATGATGGTCGCGGTCATTATTAATAATTAGTTTCGCGGTTATTGACTTTATCCTGCATTTTTCTAAAGGAAATGATATCCTTGTACCGTCTGGTTTTAGTTTTGATATTGGAAACCATTTCTTTCGATTCCATCTCTTTTTCTTTCAAAATTTCTGCGCGTTCGGCATCGCTCATTTTTAGGTAATCACTCGATAGAATTTCGTCAATAAAGTCAACCGTGTCCAATGAGTTTTGAACTATGGCATCGAATGATTCCACTACTCTGCTAACTTCATCTGGTTTGATATAAGGCGAGTTCAAAATATCCTGTAAATCGTTTTGCATTACATTGATAAGGTGCTGATTGTTTTGTCCAATTTCTTGAACCGCTTTTAGTTGTTGAACAACACTTGATACTTTCTCAATCCTTTCTTTGGCATCTTTTAAGAATTTTACAGACTTAATCATTTGTGCTGTCTGTTTTCCAGATTCTATAAGTTGCTTTACCAAACTGATAAAATTGGTATTGTCATAGGTGGGCATTCCCTGCGCTTTCATATTGAAGCTGAATAGAAGTGCCATTGCGAGAATTAAGAGTTTTGTTTTCATTATATATTTATTTTAAGATGAATATTCCGTGATTGCTTTTTCCATATCCTTATGCTTCTCGAAAAGCTTCATTATTTCTTCATTTTCCTTTCCATCCGTGAGATAGGCTGCGAAAACTTTTTTGGGTACTTCCAAACGGAAGATGTTGCTTTCTTTACCAATTTTGATGAACATTTCGGTGTACTTCCGTGGACCTGAAAGATTGTTCTTGATTGATTTTAATTGGTTCAAATCGTGGCTTGAAAGATTGAGGCGTTTGACCAATTTGGCATAGCCTTTTTCGTTGTTCAGGCTGTAAATGACCTGCGTGTTTTCAAGAATGCTTGCCGATGTTGAATTGTTCGGAAGTTGATTGATGGATTGCAGAATAATCCCGATAGCACCATTTTGTTTACGGATGGCTTGATAGTAGAATTCCACGCTTTCCAATACGTTTTCAAACTTCAGTTGTTTGGCGAACTCGTCAAAAAGGATGATGCCCTTTTCGGCTCTGTTTTTCCAAATCGTCCTTTGGATGGCGGATTTTATGAGCTTCAACATTACGGACAGGATTTCCTTATTATCCTTGACTTCATCCAGTTCAAATACTATCAATCGTTTGTCCTCGATTTTATAGGTCTGGTCTTCGCTTACTTCAAAGAGGAAGCTGTATAGACCATCGCCAACATACTCCGACATTACGTGCAAGAAGCCAGTAACATTGAAGTAGTCAGGATGGATTTTGAGTTGATTTAGGAGGTCTTTTTGATTGCTCTCTATAAAGTGGTAGAATCCATCTAAAGAATGATTCTCTGGAGTGCTATCGTAATAATGGCGTAATATCTTTTTGACTGATACCGATTGAGCCTTTGTCACTTTTAAATCCGAAGCGAACAGTTCAAAAAGGAAAACGGATAGGTCTTCCAAGCGTTCCGGTGTGAGGTCATCTTGATTGCTAATGTAAAAGGGATTGATTCCCAAGTTTTTTCCGCTTTCATAGCGCAGCACCGTGTATTTTTCTGGATAGAGTTTAGCAAACTTTGTATAAGAGCCACCCAAATCGATGATGACCAGACGAACGCCACTTTCAAAATATTGTCGCAAAATGTTATTGGCCAAAAAGGATTTTCCTTCGCCCGTTGGTGCGAAGATGGCAAAGTTCCGTGCTTTGATTCGTTTTTTACGTTCGTCCCAAACATCCTTTAAAACGGGAATGTTATGTTCTCTATCATTAAAGATGATTCCAGTTTGGTCAGACTTATAATTGGTGTTATTGATAAACAGGCAAAGGGCGTGTTTCAAATCGGTCACATACATATCCGTATTGCTGATATTGGAAGAGAAACAGCAATAACTGTTCAGAATATAATTCTTCCGTTCTTCGCCTCTTGGATAATATGGGATGATATCCAAATCCTTGAATTCGGTCTTGATTTTAGAACCAATCCGTCCTAAATTTTCTGGGTTTTTATCCCAATAGATAATATTGATATGACCACGGATAATCCTCGAATTATCGTCGGCATTAATCTGGTCAAGTATATGCTGGATTTTGCCAAGCACCACTTTATTCTGCGAACCAAAGTTTGAACTTTTGTTCAGTTCCTCGACTTTTCTATCGAGCAGCTTGCGCCATTTTTGTTTGTCATCCAAATAGATGATTTGGTTGACGATATGGTTTTCGTTAAGCGTAAGCCCTAAACCATCAATAAACCCTTGATGAAACACAAAATCGTCAGATGTGAATTTCTCATTGGTCTTGCTACTCTGTACACTTTCGCCAAAGCACAGTTCGCTATTGATGGCAAGGGCATCAAAATAGTTTTCGCCTATATTGACGTTTTTCTTTTCAAGTAAAATATCGGTATCAAATCCATCGTTGAATCCGTTGAAATACGAATTTGTCAATTCTTGGATTTGCTCTGCTTCAAGCGGAACAAGTTCGATTTTCTTACTGTTATTGATAAAGGAAACGGAATCGCTGACCGAACCGATAAAACTTTTTACGTTATCGTCCAGTTTTTGAACGATGTCTTTGGCAACCTTTCGAAGCGGATTGACATATTTCGGGTTGTTTAAGGCTTTGTTCTTGGTAAGTACGAAGAATAGGAAACAGCGGTGTTCCATATATTCACGACCCTTAAAATGGTCGTGCGTTGCTTTTTCCAGAAAGGTCGAGTTGGGCAATTGTTCAGACGTGTAAGATTTCTTGATGTAGATGTCCTGTTTGTGGACAACAGTTCCAACAGACAAAGATTTTAATGCCTGAAACCAAGCACCGTGCAAATCCTCAAAATCCTTTTCGGATAGCGAGTAGATTTCAGGTAAAATTCCTTCATAACATAAGACCACATTGCCATTATTGGCAAAAATGATATTGTCCTGAATATCCGTAATGGGTCGATATGCCGAAAGGTTAATCTTGTTCATAATCGAAGCCTGAATTTCTTTTGTTACTGATAATTTTTGGGAAGGCTTTCGCCATCTGAAATAGTTGTGGATTGTTCGTGATTCGGGTCAATGCAACGTAAAGCGAAGCATTAAAGATTAAGACACCTATAATCATCCCGAAACTGAATGAGAAGATGATGATTAATAATGAAGCGAGTATGGCAACCATCATTAATGCAAATAGGGAAATAGGCAGTCCAAAAATGACTGCCCGTTTTCTAATGTTTTTATAGACCTCGAACCGCTTCATTATACCACGATTCCAATTAGATAAGTAAATATTCCCACGACAGCACCCGCAATTAAGACGAATACCAGAACTCTAGTAATTCCCTTTTTTAAATCTGCATTCTCGCCAAAGAAGTGTCCTGCATTGAACAGGAAACCGACAAGGAAAATGACACCCAAAATGATAGGGAAGATGGTTCTAATCGTGTTGGAAACATCATCGACCGAATCTTCAATACCACCAATTTGTGCAAAAAGAGATGTTGAGAGCAACGACAAAAAAGTTGCCAAATAGATTGATTTTTTCATAACGTAACGGTTTAAAATTTATGTTGTTTTCGTTATGGGAAATTTACATATATTTACTTATAAATACCTGAAAATCAAATATTTGTGAATAAAATATTATTTAGTTTCGTTTGAATTCCGTTGCTATTATTTGGTATCAAATTCTATGGATTTTTGAAGGGAAGTTGTTGATAACCTGAAAATTGAAAATGAAAAAAGTGCTCAAAAACGTCAGTTTTGTGATTTTGCTTCTAAAAATGTGCTTCATTCTTGGACAGGAAACTGCCACTCAAAAACGAATTGTAATTGATGTTGGACACGGTGGAAAAGATCCTGGTGCTATCGGAATAAATAGTATCCAAGAAAAGGATGTGGTTCTGGATATTGCATTGGAAATTTTGAGCCTTAATGAACATTCAGAAAATCCAATACATATTTACTTGACGAGATATAGCGATACGCTTATTTCGTTATCTGATAGAACAAAACTGGCCAAAGCTTTAAATGCTGATTTATTTGTTTCGTTACACTGTAACCATTCCGATAATCCGAACGCTAGAGGGATTGAAGTTTATGCAGCAAATGTCAATTCACAATATTCAAAGGATTCCACTTGGTTGGCTTTTCAATTTCAAGCTGCATTTAATAATAAATTAGGTTTTGAGACTAGAGGTGTGAAGTTTGCAAATTTTCAGGTGCTACGGGAAACTATTGATTATTTTCCTAGTGTGCTTTTGGAATTGGGATTTTTGAGTAATTGGGATGAGGGTGGTTACATAAAAAAGAAAGAAAATAAAAAGAAAATTTCGTTACTCATATTAGACTATTTAAAATCAACAAAATATAAATAATGACAGACATATTAATCAAAGTAGTCAAAGTTATTCAAGAAGTGTTATATGTTATATATATGCAATTCTTAAAAGTTTTTAGACCCCCTTAAATCCGCAAGTCGTTAATTTGTTGTTTTAAAATCTATTTTGTAGGGTAAACTTAACGTTTTTGAAGACTATTCTGGTTGTATTTTCGTTGATTTTCCTGTTTTTGTTTTATCACTTCCTT
>Ga0314774_1000131_pt1 | contig 66259 bp, 56 predicted proteins | sample MetaGCBIA2018_FD_204515 | JGI IMG/M metagenome (GOLD analysis project Ga0314774, IMG submission 204515) | Cryopeg brine microbial communities from Beaufort Sea near Barrow, Alaska, United States - CBIA 2018 | ecosystem: Environmental > Aquatic > Marine > Coastal | place: USA: Alaska | collected... | reverse complement strand
GCCCACTAGGAAATCAACCTGGGATGAGCGGCTGCTTGAGATAGGTTCTTGTATCGCTATCCCGATGGCGACATGAGCGACCAGTTCGTTCTTTTAAAACCCTAAGTTACGTCGCACTAACACCTAAAATCCAGAGCAAAAGCATCACTTCCGACGTGTCTTCACATCCATGCCACCGAAGAGTACAAATGCATTAATAACGACATCAGCTTCTCCTGAATGCGTTGCTTTAAGTGATTTATTACTCCATCCGCCAAAGAGCGGAATTCCTGTTATCATCACTTTCATCCCTTCTGGAACGATGATGTCTACACCACCAAATGCTGCGAAAACGTCTATTTTGGCTGGTTTTTCTTCTCCTACTGTTGCATATCTTAGGTCTAAGTCTAATCCGCCAAATATTGCTACAAGGTCTGCTCCCTTAAATTCATCAGAATCACATTGCGTTGTTGCTCCTGAGAAAATCGCCATTTGTTTAATAAAATGTCGACTGGAAACGTTACTTCCGTTTTTAGGAAATAGTAACCATACACCTATGATAATTATTATACCTGGTAAGATTATATCCCATGCATCAAGACCAAAAACACTATAACCAGAAGTTTCAATCAAAAAAATAACTCCGACTACAATCATAATAACACCTGACAACCTTACGCCATCTGATCCGATTAGATTGGTGATTCCAAATGCAATAATAATAATTGGCCAAAATGATTCAACCATACCCCAAGCATCAATTCCAATATTAAATGAATCAAGTAAAAATAGTCCTCCGATAAAAACTATGAAAATTCCCAATATTCTTTTTTGCGTCATATAACCCTCCTTGTGTTCCATTAATAAATTTATTATATCAGTAAATATAGTAAATAAAAAGCAACTAGATAAACTCTAATTGCTTTCTCATTATTTTCTAATTTTTAACATTTTTGAAATTAGTTTTTATAACTTCGCTGTACCAATATGCTGAATCTTTAGGTGTTCTTTCCAATGTTTCATAATCAACATAAACAAGCCCAAACCTATCTTTATAGCCTTTTGCCCATTCAAAGTTATCCAAAAGAGACCATTGAAAATATCCGGCAATATCAGTGCCCTCAGAAGCTAAGTCATATAATCGACCAATGTATCTAGATAGAAAATCTATTCTGTTAGGATCATGGACTTTGCCATCCAAGCTTTTCCAGTCAGATAATGATAAACCGTTTTCAGTAATATAAACGGGCTTTTGATAACGTTCATATAAAAATTTAGGACCGTAATAAATGGCATCCTCTGTTACTGGCCATCCCATTTTAGTCGTTGGATACCCTTGTTTATATGGATATATTTTGAACTCATCATTTTCGATTCCAACAACAGGACCTTGATATACATTAGCACCAATAAAATCCATTGGTTGGCAAATTGTTTTTAGATCACTGTCAATGTCTTCTTTAATATACTTATCCATAAGTTTTCGCACTTCTTTAGAATATGTACCCAAAAATGCCGGATCATTAAATGTGGCAGAGCTCCACATAACTTCGTGCATATTAATGTTTTCTATACCTAATGTGAACGTTGCCATTCTTGCTGCTTCTAAATCTTCTGCTGAATCAGTTCTTGGGCTAGCTGTTAACCCAACCGGAGCAAAGCCAATCTTAGCATCTGGTCTAGCTTCTCTGATTACTTTTACTGCTTTACCATGAGCTAATAATGTATGATGAATCATATGGGTTATATCTCGATCACCTAATTGAAGTCCAGGTGCATGTGTCCCAGATAGATTACCAATTCCAACAAAACATTGAGGTTCATTTATCGTAAAGTAATAATTAACCCTATCACCAAAATATTTCATAATGACATATGCATAATACTCAAACCAATCAGCGCTTTCTCTGTTTAGCCAATGTCCTTTTTTGTAGAGTTCATATGGATAATCCCAATGATAGAGGGTCATAAATGGTTCTATACCTCTTTGAATAAGTCCATCAATCAATCTATTGTAAAAGTCAATGCCTTTTAGGTTGACTTCACCTATTCCATTTGGTATTATCCTTGGCCAACTTACTGAAAATCTGTATGCTTTTAGGCCCATGTCTTTCATTAAATCAAGATCTTCTTCTAACCGATGATAATGATCACATGCAACATCACCATTCTCCTTCTGATAAACTTTTCCATCTTGTTCACTAAAAACGTCCCAAATCGACAAACCTTTGCCATCTTCAAAAGCAGCGCCTTCTATTTGATAGGATGCAGTCGCTGCCCCCCAAGTAAAACCATCTTTAAAACTCATTCTTACACCTTCCAATCATAATATTCCTTTAATGCAGCTCTCGGTTGGAACCGCTCTCATATTGTAGCATAATTAAAGGGCTATTTAAAGTCCCTTTAATTATTGTTTTAGATTGAATTCACTACATTGTCTCCGCTTTTTTAACAGCATCATTAAGACTCATCCCAGTGAATAACTGACCTGATAATAATCGTCCGCTTTTCGTGTCATCAACAAATGCACCAACAGCTACCCCAGGTATGCTACTCTTCACATCATTGGGCGCATCAGGACCACCTAAATCTGTACGACACCAACCTGGGTCGGTTAAGTTGATCATTACATTGGTTCCTTCAAGTTTAGTTCCAATATCCATTGTAAACTTATCCAAAGCGGCTTTACTTGCTGAATATCCAGCTTGTTCAGGTTGATCTTTGATACCACTCGTTGTATTTACAATTCTTCCATATCCCCTTTTTATCATCTTAGGTAAAAAGTGGTAACAAATCGTCGCAACTGCAATCGTATTTATTTGGAAACTTATTTCAAAATCTTCAACCGGTGTAAGATAAAAATTCGGACGGTATGCAACTTGCACTCCCGCATTATTGAACACAATATCAACATCAATGCCCATATCATCAATTTCATTCAACATCGCTCTTACTGAATGATTTTCAGATAATTCACATTGAACACTTCTAACCTCGACACCTAGTTGAGATACTTCCTTTAAAACTTTTTCATTATGACTCTTATTTCTACTGTGTAGTATCAGATTACATCCTTCTTTGGCCATGAAAATGGCTAATTCATAACCGACACCACGTGATGCTCCTGTAATCAGAGCCCATTTATTCTTAACGTCAAACATTTTGTTTACCTCCATAATATTAATATATTCGTATTGATATATGTTTATTGAACTATGGTACCTCTTATATAGAAAAGTGACTACTTCCACCTTAAACCTAAGGCTTATCTCTCTTATAAAACTCGTATGTTCGCTTCCAGTGCATTTTTTCGCCTTCTTTTAAATCAATTCGAATAAATAGTTCCGGACTAACAACATGCGTCGTCCCCCATAGTGAACATTTGGAGATTTCGAAATCCGAATAGTCACGTACGCCTACTTGATATGTTTTATCGTAGAAGTCCCAATTCACCTTAGTCTCGCCCTTTTGTAAATCAATAATCGCATAGAAGTCATCTTCCGGTTCTTTTTTCCAACTTATCTTACTCTTGTTGGCTTCACAATCACCTACTTTTACTTGGATATTCACTGAATTTGGAAATTCTAATATTTGGTCTTGGCCAATATGTTTCAAGGTGTCTTCAGTCATCCTACTCTTTATATTATTCATATTGGTTTGATTGCTACCAAGTTGATTGTCATGAAGTTTATTGCTATTCATTTGATTATTAGGTCGATTACCATTCATTTGATTATTACCAAGTTGATTATCACTAAGTTGATTACTAATAATTTGATGATCACTAATTCTATTTATACCAATAAAGTTATGACAATATTCATTCGTCTTGATGCGATTTTCACCTTTATTAATCAGTGTATAATTAATTAATAACTTATTCTGCATTATTGAGATTTTCTTGGTCAGCCATATTTCATATTGATTATTCTTGATCATGGATGACACTTGATACTCATGTTCGCTTATTTTCACTTCTGAAACTTTAGCTTTTTCAATAGAATACGTTTTAAAAAAGTCGTAATCAGCTTCTGAATCTTTAGTCAACAATCCAACACCTATCTTTGGAAATAATTCCCCGACATCAGTTTGTTCATAGCCGATGGGCATATCAATGCCGAATTCATTACAAAAGCCAAGTCCTCCTGTACCCTTATCTTTTTCAAGTTGTTCAGGCACACAAAAGGTAAACTCATTATCCAGAGTAATTTGAGTAATAAAACCTGTCCAATCAAATCGAGAACCCAAATACTCCTGTCCAGGTTTCTCAATATTAATTCTTAAACGATTATTCCTCAGCGTTGCCATTGATGACTCCTCCATTTCCTTCATGCAATTTATGATCAAAAGCGTTAATTAGTGACGTTGGTCCATATTATCATAAGTTTCACAGAATCTTGCAGCAAATGCAGGTTCTTCTTTTGCTACATACAAATGAGAGATGTCTGCAAATGAACTCATTCTAAAAGATGCGATTCCTTCTCTTCGTTCTTCCGTGACTAAGGTCGTTACTGAAGAAGGGGCCGCACAAAGCCCATGCCATAAAACCATAGGCGAAACACCCAAAAGGTGGCCTAACATAACACATTCAACACCAAAGTGACAGAACAAAACAATTGTATCACTGTTGGCCTTCTCAACCTCATATAACTTACCGTGGCGTTTGTAACCATGATTATATAATAACTCATCCAAACCTTCATAAACCGTTCTTGCTTCATCAAAGACACGAGCTTCTTTCATTACCGGATTGGTATGCCATAAGTCTTTATCATAAAACTCATCAATATTCGTCCAATCCTCAGGTATCCAATCCCATGGGACTTTTCTTTTTCCTGTTTTTTCATTCATTATTGGCGCCTTAAATTCTCTTAGCCAGGTCAGGATTGTTGCTTCACGTTTCATTTCACTTAGAGTTATAGACGCTGTGTCTTTAGCTCTGCCTAATGGGGACATATATATCGCAGTCACATCCGTTGACATCATTCGCTCAGCTAGCAAACCAGCTTCTCTCCACCCCTTTTCAGTAAGTGAATCAATCGAATAGTCAGGCTCTGCGTGTCGTATGATTATTAATTTCATTTAATTGCCTCTTTTCTCATCCAAATCATGAAATGGTTTGTTTATACTTCTTTTTTCACGATTCAAATAATTGCTTCGGATCTCATGACTTAGAGCATCAACCTCGTCTTGAAGGCCTCGAGCCGAAAGTCTCGTTGCTCCTTTTCCCATAATAATCATTTGTTCAAGGGCATCAGACGTTGCTACTGTTACATCATATTTATAGCCAATCTTGTGAACCAGTCGTTCAATATACTGGTCTGCTGTCTCTGCTTCTTTGGTATATACAACATGTATATTATGATACGTAGACATTTCTCCACGGTTCCCGGCAACCCTATAGGCATCAAATACAACGATTACTGTTTCGTTTCTGTAGCTCTTATAGTTGCTCATGACATCCAGAAGTTTCATTCTTGCCGCATCTAGACTATCCTTGGCTAACTCGATCAAATCATCCCATGCGAAGATGATATTATATCCATCAACTAAAAGGTACTTCTCTAAAACTTCTCTCTCTGGAATGGTTCTGTCCCTTGCATCAAATGTTTCATCTTCAGTAGAATTCTCTCCAACAGAATCTATATTCCTAGTATTAACTGATTTTATATCCTTTTTAATTGGTCCATAGGTTTGTTCAAAAATTCCCTCTAGCTCTTTGTCGAGATCTACCCCTTGATTAGCCCGAGAACGTGATATCTCCTCATCGTCTGTTGCATCAGATTCTGGCTCATTCATTATATTTAGACCACTTTCCACATGCATATACTCCTCAACTTGATCCCAATGAACGCCGAATCCCGTTCCATGAGCACAAAAAACAGAACCTGTTGGATTTTCAGAATCTGTTTCGGAATCGTATCCGATAGTCTCAATAATCTCATTGCTATTATGGCACGGTTCGTAGCCTTTCAGTAATACAAACATTCGGCCCATGCCTTTTGTATAATTGATCACTTCCATCTGATAATCTCTCATGGTTGCAACGGGTGCTTCACCTGTCAATATGGCAAAGTCCCCTTCTAATATAGGTTCATCAAAACTTCCCTTCATTTTCGAGACATCCGCCATTGCTCTGCCTACTAAATCTCGAGGAATCTCCAACCGATATTCGTATATTGGCTCCAATAGGATACACTTAGCCTTTTTCAAACCTTGTCGCAGTGCTCGATAGGTGGCTTGTCTGAAGTCGCCACCTTCTGTATGTTTCTTATGGGCACGTCCTGCAACTAGGGTAATCTTAATATCCGTAATCTCTGATCCTGTAAGCACACCTTTGTGATTCTTTTCTTTTAGATGGGTCAACACTAGGCGCTGCCAGTTCCGGTCTAGCTTATCCTCACTTAAGTCTACGTCAAACATAAGGCCACTTCCAGGTTCTCCTGGTTCTAGGAGCAAATGAACTTCTGCATAATGGCGAAGAGGTTCAAAATGACCGATACCTTCCACCGGTTTGTAAATAGTTTCCTTGTATACAAGGCTGCCCGTTCCAAATTCCACCTCAACACCAAATCTCTCTAGTATTATACTTTTTAAAATCTCAATCTCAATCTGACCCATCACCTGAGCATGTATCTCATTGGATTTATCATCCCATACAATATTCAGATGAGGTTCCTCTTCCTCTAGTTCCCGGAGCTTCATAAGCATTCCGTGAACATCACACTCGTTTGGAAGTTGTATCTTATACGTTAGAACCGGCTTCAGCACAGGATTTTTTGATGTTATTTCAGTTCCCATACCTTCTCCGCTATGAGTCTTTGAAAGTCCTATTACTGCACAGATTGTTCCCGCATCAGCTGCTTTTATTGCTTGAAACTGAGTACCTGAATAGATTCGAATCTGGTCAACTTTTTCCTTCCATATTTCGTCATCGATAAACGGTTTTGTCAGCTCATTTTTCTTCTCATTAGTCAAGACATCCTTGACTTTCAATATCCCACCGGTGATCTTCATATAGGTTAAACGATTACCTTGGGAATCTCTGGCTATCTTGAAAATCTTAGCACCAAACTCATCGGGGTACTCCCGTATAAGTGTGTATTCCAAAAGGCCATCCATAAATTCTTTAACTCCCTCGAGTTTAAGCGCTGAACCAAAATAAACAGGGAAAACTTTCCTCCCTGCTGTAGCTTTCATAATGTCCTGTTTTCCAATTTTGTCCGACTCTAAATAACGATTCATTAATCGTTCTTCACACATAGCAAGTTTGTCGTAAAAAAAGTCATCTTTAATATCTGAACTAAAATCAATACATCTCTCGTCTAGCCGTTGCTCAATTTCTTGCATGAGCTTATCACGTTCAGTTCCTGACTGATCCATCTTGTTAACAAACAAAAAGACAGGAATATCATATATCTTAAGAAGTTTCCACAAGGTAAGGGTATGCCCCTGTACTCCGTCTGCTCCATTAATAACCAGAATAGCATAATCAAGCACTTGTAAAGTTCTTTCCATTTCAGCCGAAAAATCCACATGCCCTGGAGTATCTAACAATGTAACTTCTTTATCTCCTAAATCAAATACTGCTTGTTTAGCAAAAATAGTAATCCCTCTGGACCGTTCCAATTCAAAAGTATCTAAAAAGGCATCCTTATGGTCCACTCTCCCCATCTTTCTAATGCTTCCGCTTAGATAGAGTAAGCTTTCAGATAAAGTTGTCTTTCCAGCATCTACGTGAGCCAGAATACCGACTACAATCTTATTCGTCTTCATATTACAATTCCATTTCCATCACCAAGCCACTTATTGATTCTGTGACCATTCTGATATTATTACTACATAATAGCATAGAATCAACAGACAATGGGAGGATCATCACCATTTTCCCTCTCTATGTCTACTCACGCCATGTTGCTTACGACAAAATCTTTGTGAGCGTCCATATGATTAAGGTTGCCGCACCTGCAACAGCCGCAGCAATAGTAAGTCCTATGTAAAACCATTTTAAAATTTCTTTAGGGTTCATAATCTTTCACCTCTACTTGTTTCGACTCAATGTTTCTTCAATAGCACAGTACTTATCAGCAATCATAACTACAAATGATTCCTTATATTTAGGAAGTTTTATGGTCAAAGGCCACATATGTTTAGCAATAATGTCTTTTTCAATAGGACTCAGTGTGAAATTTTCTGTAGCGTTTTGCAAGGCTGTATGTGGATGGGTAAATCCATGCAACCCTTTACGTTCTCCCTTAATATGCCAGTCATAAAGATAAAAATCATGGAGCAGAGCACCTCTTGCTAAAGCGTTTGTATTAAGATTGAGTTTTAATCCAATACGATAAGACGTATAGGATACATGAATGCAATGGCTTAGCGAATCAATATTTCCATGGTGAGGAAAATTCTTCAGTTCCATTACTTTTTCGTTTTCCAAAATATCTTTGACAATTCGTTGATACTCTTTATCTTGCATGAGTTGATCTTTTTTGGATTTTCCTATCTTCAAATCAATCATCCTTCGTTTCTCTTTTTCTTGATTTAATACCATTAATATGTTCTTGCAAACGATAACTCAGTTGATTATCTCCTCTAAAAGGCAACATAAATGTTGGTTTTTGCCTTTTGCGCAAGAATAACTTAAGTTTTGTACTTATTCTACTCTCAATATTTTCTTCTAGACCTTCTATACGATTAGATAATACGACGAACTTCTCTCTTATCTCGATTTTCAGTTGCTCGTAATTAAATACAATTCGTGAATCTTCTGCTGCTTCTGCAAAAAGTCTAAGCTTATTAACAACATTGAATGAATTTGTCATATCAACTAATATAATTCCTATAAAAATGCCAATAAAAAGTGAAGACTCTAAGTGCATATAAACAAATTCTATTTTACTATAAAAAACAGGATACAATAAATAGTAAAAAAGCACTGATAATACTACCCAAATAATTGAAAAAGCAGGTGAGATAATCCCTTGAATATTGAATTTCACCGTTGTATAATCCCATAGTCTCGTTTTATAATACTTAAGAAATATCAAACCCGTTGTATACTCTACACATGTCGTCATTATGAAAAACAAAATGACTCTAACAACCATAATAATTTCTAAATCACATATAATATATAATAAACAAATGCCTGTTCCATAAATCGGTAAAAAAGGTCCGGATAAAAACCCAGGATTGATCCATTTTCTAGCTTTACCCAAATATCTTCGATAGACAACTTCTGTACACCACCCAATAATTGAACCCGAAACAAAAAGCAATAGATATTTAAGCATAAAAACAACCATGGGATTTCCTCCTGTAAAAATATAGTCTTTAGATCACATTCATATAATCGCTCAAATAACACTTCAATGCCGAGTTGATTCAACCATATAATAATTCAATCCTTTTTACCATCATATCACTGCTATAATATTTTTCAAGGGCTAAATTCCTCGGACCCAATAAATTCATTTAGAGCCCCTTGGGTCCGATAAGACACTTTTCTTAATTCACTGATATTTGATGCCCCTAGCAGCAGCATCATTATCTTACTCTTATAAATCATGTCACTCAGGAAAGAATAAGTAGCTTCTTCACCACCCTTCAGATAGTATCGCAGCACCTGTCCGCTCATCCCGACCATATCCGCACCAATGACAAGAGCTTTTATCACCTCTTCGGCACGGCTTATGCCGCCACTACATATAAGACCTTTTCGGTTTTCTATATTGGCGCATTCAATCAAACTGAGTGCAGTTGGAATTCCCCAATGTGAGAGTTCACTGAAATCATTGTTCTGATTCCTGTCATTTTCAATATTGATAAAATTTGTACCTCCACTGCCAGCCACATCAACATAAGATACCCCAACATCATATAAGCGTCGGGCTACATTCCTACTGATTCCAAATCCTACTTCCTTAACGATTATCGGAACTTTTACAGACTCAACTATTTTCTCGATATTGCTTAGAACACCACGGAAATCCCGGTCTCCATCTGACATGCACATTTCTTGGGCTGGATTCAAATGAATCTGAAGTCCATCAGCACCTAGCATATCTATTGCACGTATCGCTTGCTCAACGCTTGCAAAACCATTCAGATTTCCCAAAACGATTCCATCGCCAATCCTCTCCCTTACAATAGCAAATGACTTTTCGTAGGTTTTATCAGAAACTGCAATGGATTGAGATCCCACCGCCATAGGGATATTCAAACGTTTCGCCACTGTTGCCAAGTTGCCGTTAATCTCAACTGCTTCGTCAAATCCTCCTGTTATAGCGTTAATCATCATTGGAAAAGCAATTCTCTTGTTTAAAAACTCTACGGATGTATCTATTTCATGGAAATTCACTTCCGGTAATGCATTATGTTCAAGATATATATGCTCAAAAAAATTATTAGCATCATCCTTGTTTTTTTTGAATGCTGCGATATGTTCCTTTTTCCTTCTACTTCTTAATTCACTATTTTCAGTCATGAGCACCTTCCACCCTTCATTCTCTTTGTCCTATTAATATAATAACAGCCGGAACCAATCGTGAAGCAATTTCCCATAGAATATGCTATAATACTTGAGTATTTGATTCAATCACTATACATACTGATCAGAAAGGACATACATCCTTTCACCTTTGGAGGTTTACATGAGGATTATAAAGTTTACAATCAATGAAGATTATTACGACGCACTAAAAATCATCTGCGGACAAGAAGACATCACAATTAAGAAAAAGATTAACGTTCTTTTATCCAATGACATTGGTGAAGTCGCTAATACAAAAAACTTCTTTCCAGAAGACTTTTCTGAAAAACCACGTACTATAACACTTAAAGTTAACGAAGAATTATATAAAGGTGTGGTTAAAAGGGCTGATATTCTTGGAATAAAACCAAGCAAGTACTTACCTTACCTGATCTATAGGTTTTTAAATGATTAATATTGTCTAACTGGCCATTACACCCATTTAATTTCCTCAATTATATCTTAAATAAATCCAACTGCTCAACTTCCTGTAAGCGGGTAATCGATGCCGGAGCACGTTCTCGTAGATATGTGTAATTCAGCACTCTTTCGCTTGTCATTAAAAGCTTGTTCTCCTGATTCGTCTCTCTTAGACGTAACGAATACACAACAGGGAAGTAGTCGCTAATAAACTGTCCTTCTGCGTGAGCTGTCAATGCAATAATCTGGAAACCTAACTTTTCTGCAATGAAGAATACCGGATCAAGAACATGTTTACTTGATGCTTTACCAAAAGGGTTATCTAGAATAACCGTTCTGTTACGTTTTTGGTTTGGAGATAAATGTTGTTTCTTTTCTGCCAGGTAATTCAGAATACCTAAGAATAGCGTCATGTTCTTACTCCATTTTTCGCCACCCGACCATTTATTGGAAAACTCCCAACTCATGGGTGCTTTGTTGATTTGCAAGTCGTTGGTAACCTTGCGGCATTTTATCTTGATAGGCACGTGAGAGAGAATGACAGGAATTAAATTCTTAACGCTTAATCGATCTTCTATAAGATTTCTAAGATGTTCATCATCTCTTTGTTCTTCTTCTTCAAACAACTCAATCATTTCATCGATATACAATCTTAATGCATCCTTAGCTAATTCATCTTCATATTCCGGAATATCAAAGACAAATATTTGTTTATTACCCGATTCTAATTCGATAATTGTTTTCTTCTGTAGAATGTTCAATTCATGAACGATTGTTTTGACATATGTTAACAAATGGCTCAAAAATGTGATCAACTCCGTATCACTTTCTCGTTTATCATCATTTGCCAACTGAACTGTCTTGTTGATGATATCCGTCATTCGCTCTTGGTAAATAAGCAATTCATCATAATTGTCTTTATCTATCAATCCATTGGTAATAGCTTCTTTCAGCCTATAATCATCAACATGGTCTCTACAATAATCTAATACCGTTGCTTTAGCTCTTGCTACGTCATTACTCAAGCCTTTTATCACTAAACCAGTCTCTGAAAGTTCTTTGAACAATAATTGAACTAACTGATCCAAATCATTATTCAACAAATCCTTATCTTTACGACTAAGATTCATTGGTTCTTCAACCAAGAAATTGTAACTTCCATCTTTGATTTTCAGTTGGGTCAGCAATGAATTATATTTAAATATCTTACTTGTGAATTCTTTTTCTATTCGTTCGATTTTTCTTCTTGAATCGCGAATTGTTCCTTCAAATACTTTCATACGTGTTGGAATATATTGCCGATCACATTCAAAATCAAACGGTTCATTTCCTTTTAACTTGAGATCATTAATCAATAAGTTTTTCTCAGTTTCAAGCGCCCATTTTGCTTTTTCATGTTTCTTATGTTCAACTGCCAATTCTTTTAGTTCGCGTTTAAGATTAACAATCAAATCAAACAGATCATCTTCTTCATGTTCGTAGAAAACATCAATGGTTTCATGTGCAAATTCCGCTTCTTTAGTTAAACGATTCAGTTGTTCAAGGTAATGGCTAAGCAGTTTCGTCTGTTCATCAATTCTTTGAACAATGGCCTCTCTTGATACACTAAGGCCTGCCAAACGCAGTTTAAGGCTGTTTCTTTCATTTATTAATGTCTTAATATCAACATTAGCGCATATGGCCTCATAAGCCTCAACTTCAACGTATAATGGATTTTCTATGATCTTTCTTTCTTCAAACTCAAATTCTTTAATACTCTCTTTTTCAGAACTCAGCTTATCCATCAATGATTCTTTATTCAGAGACATATCTTTACGTTGATAGATGAAGTCGCTGACTATTGTACGATAAGTTTCTTCTTCTTCACGGAGTTTCAAATAGTTTTGATAGCGATCCTCATGTGTTTTCGCTAAAGCAATATTAGCTTGTAGTTCACTTATAATATTTATTTGGATTTCAACTTCGTTTTTAATATCCTGAGATGAACTTTCCAATTCTTCTAATTTTTTATTTGTATTTTCAATAGACCGCTTAATATCTTGAATATCTCTATCGTTCGTTGTCAGAAGATTCGATAATCCAATATATTCTTCATAAGAATACTGAGCTAAAAAAGCCTTAAGATCTGCAACAATGGTTTTTATCACTGCCCACTTTTCTTCAATTGACTTTCGTTCGCTTTGAACGTCTCGTAATATTTGTTCTAATTGATCGTTATGATTATCTAAATATCCCGAGGTTAAGCTGTCATTCCAGATACCGGGTATTATTGCATTATCTAAGAACAGGTTTTGAATAACCTCTTTATCCTCATTATCAATCTTTAGGATATTCGAAATATCTTCAATCGTCATAACAAACAAAGGCGCTTGAAGCTGATCCATCTCATTCTCTAATAGGTCAAACACCTTCTCTTTATTGCTACGGTTCGTAACTAATGTCATTGCAAAAAAAGGATATTTAACCAACAATTCTTTCGCAGTGAAATCTGTACTATCAACCAATTGATACAAATAATCTTGTCCCAATGTTATGAAATCAACTTTTTCTTTCATTTTTGAATTCAGTTGAATAATAGAAGGATGCATGACATTTTTAAGCAAACTTTTAGACATCACTTCAAACTCTCTTATTAAGAGCGTTTGTTTCTTATTGTCATAATAATCTTCTTTTTCTTTAAGTAACGTTTTTATTGACTCCTCTTTCGTATAAATCAAGTCCTTATTACTGATCTTGATACCTTCATTGTTAACTCTTTCAATGAGTATTCCGCTTTTATCATTAATTTCTTCCAGCTTATGCTTGATGTTCTCTTGTTCACTATGTTTCTGTTGTAATTCATTCAGCACTGTTTCTTTGTCTTTAATAAAGCCATCGGTCGTTACCATAAGCTCTTTATGTTCAGAGTTGAGCCTTGTGTATTTATTCGACTCTTTTTCAACTTCATACGTCCATGTCGACAGATGCTCATCCACCTGTGCACCTATTTGTGATTCGAATAATCGGTCGTATATGTCGTCCATTTTATTCCTGCAAATCTCAATTGTTGTTTCAGATTTAATAACATTTTCTTTAGCTTTTGCTTCTTTTGTTTTTATTAAGTCAATATCATCTTGTTGTTGCTTCAGTTTGACATTTAACCCATCTATGATATTTTGTCTCTTCACTTTTTCAAGTTTCAATTGTTCAAGTTTATATCCGAAATGACCTTTGATATTAGCCGAGTTTTCGTTAAGCTTCGTTTGAACGTCTTCCATTGGCAGCTCTTTTTCAGCATTTTCCAATTCCATATTCAAACGAACCATTTCATTTTCAAGTTCATTTATTGAACGTTTCACTTTGGACAATTGAATGTTTTGTCGCCTTTTTGAAGTCGCATCCTTTTTGTCAAGAAGGTTCTCTTCTTTCGTTTCTAATATATCCGTTTCTTTCATTTTCTCTTCCATTTTGTTCGTTGTGACTAATATTTGATGACTCACTTTTTGTACTTCGAAGCTAGCTACTTCTTTAGCTAACTCTTCTTTATCTTTTTCTATATCGCTTCGACCAAGTTCAATACCTTTAAGTTCTTCTTCTACAAACCTAGTTATAGCGGTTGCTTTGCCTTTTACTTTTCTGGCCTTATTCAATTGAACATCAAATTTCTTATACACTTCAACATATTCATCAATCTCTTGTTTGATGCCTTTGCTTTGTTCAATTTTGTCATGAAGGATTCTGTTCTTCTTAAAATGATCTCTTTGTTTCTCGAAAGTTTTTGCAAATTCAACAGAACTGTCGCCTTCAATAGCCTCTTCAACAACTGGAATCAATAAGTTGTTCAATAACTGTTCAGTCGTTTTACAACGATTGAAGTACTCATCAACATTACCTTCACCGCTATTGATTACCGCAACTTTTCGCCACTCGGAGGGTATTATTTTAAACACATTCTCCAAATGATTACCATAGTCTTGAATCGTTGAGAATACATTAGCATACGGATTCGTTTTTGCCATTCTCTGATAATACTCGCTGATCTCACCCCGAGCAGCCGGTCTATAGCCGTCTCTGATCACTTCGATTTTAAAAGGCATATCTTCAATCGTATTCTCGTCATTCGCACTATACTCGTAGGTATATTTCAGCGAATTCAACTGACCGCTTTCTTGAAACAAACTTACGCTAGTCACACCATAACGTCTAGGTTGTTCATTTAATATCCATTCAATGGCAATATGAGCCGGACCTTGATCTAAGCTTAATGTGTCTTTGATCTTACGATCTGCCATATTAATGTGCGGGATGATCCCTTGCAATACAGCTTGAATAAAAACTGTCTTTCCTCCACCGTTTTCCAGAAGGATTGCACTGTTCTGACCGTCAAAATGAAAGATTTGATCATTATATCTTTTTCCGCCATTTTCATAGATTATATTACATAATCGAATTCGTGATATTGCAGGCATTAGTCTTCCTCCTTCTCAAATTGATAGATAAATTCAAGGACTCCACGATTGTATTCGTAGTCCATGTAATAATTCTCACAGATTGCCATTGCTTTTTGCGTCAAGCTATATTCTTCTTCACCAATTTCATTGATTAACCCTTGGGTTATCATAAAGTTGGCTACAATTTTAATAAAACTAAGTCGGCTTACTGTTCTAGCAGTGTGACGCCTTATACCTTCTTTGATTGTATCCATTGCATCCCAGTTTTTAATGATCTCCAGCCAATGATATTCATATTGGTCTTCTTTTAATTCAAGTTCAGCGTCAGTATACCGCTTTAAAGATTGAATCCGTTCATCTAAACTTCGGATCCAGTCACTAATCGTTATAAAGTCTCTCGTCGGCTTTTGGCGTTGATAACTATCATAAAACTCTCCAATAAACACGATAATTCCAACATACATTAAATAAATATCCATGTTTAGTGCACGGCTTGGAAAAAAGTCCTTCTTAATCCGATCATTTGACAAGTGGAACTCTGACTTTGTCGTTAATGGTATCATGTATAGATAGTCATGGTCACTGATCAGGCCACAATCAACCTCTTTAGCAAACTCGGTTAACAAACTTCTGATTTGATCATCTTGAAAATACAACTTGGCATCTTCTTTAAGAATTTTTCCATTTGATTGAAGTTTTGCATACAATTTAAATGTTTTTGATACGTTTATTTCACTCATTGTTTACCTCCAATCCAAATAGCTACATCTTTAATCTCATAATGCTCACCTAATACAATTGTTTTGTCTAATTCTTCAACTAGGATAAATTGATCATGACTGAAATATTGCCTCAAACCATCATGCAGAACATGTTCTTCTTGCTCTAACACTTCGCCAATATCAAGAGGGCTTAATTGATGTAATATGACAATGGCTTCACAAAACTCTCTCGTGTCCATGTAGTCATTCAATTCTTCCGTCTCATATAAGGATGTCAACGTCATGCGCTCGTCCTTAGATGCATCAATGGCCTTTCTGAGGATATAGAAAACTTGGCTCATTGCTTCTTTTCTTATATTCGCTTTAACCCGACTGCTGTCCTCAACATCAACAAAAACCAAGTCATGTTTATCTTGATTACTGATATCTCTCACTTGAGGAGCAAAAACTGCCATAGGCGACCATGTCTCAAAACTATTGATCTTAAGAAACGGTTTGGCAAGCACCTTGGTTTCCATTAAAGGTATTGGTACGCTTGTAACTTTCCTTGCCAGTTCACTATCAAAGTTAAAGGATGTGATTCCTGCATAATATAATGACTCTGAAGCCGCTTCAAGCGCTGTCGTTTTCAGTTCAATGCTTTCATGTAAAAGTGTTGAATGAAGGTAGTGTACATGACCTAGCTCATTATCAATGCGAACTAACAGTTCGAGCGCTTTTTGATCCTTATCATCCATACCACTGGGTGCATCTAAATATCCTTTTGTTTCTTTTATAAAATGACTTAACTCGACAAATTCATCTTGTTCGTTTTTAAGCCTACTATTTATATCACTAATCAATTCCTTGTATCTGTTATATGTATCTTCAGAAGTTATGCTCTTTTGAATATCATGTTTAATTCGGTATATGCTGTCTTTAATAGAATTAACGCTTATACGCATTTCATCCACTTGCCGAAGAGCACCATAAAACTCACCCTTTTCAAGCTGTTTCCGCAACATCATTTGGCTAATTGAAATCTGAAACTCACTAAAGTACTCTTTGGTCGCAAATACAAGTTCAAGCCCTTGTTCATCCAAGCTGTAATATTGAACATTTTTAACGGTGTCCCAATCATCTGCTTTTAGAATTGCAAATTCAACGTAATCCATTTCTTTTGATTCATAATTATAGAATTTGCGACCATTTCTCTTGCCTTTTGAAGGTCTGAATGTTTCAATTATTGTCTTGGCGAGTTGATCATATCCTTCATTATCCTCATATAACTCACCTTCCGTGGTTTCCCTCAGAAACTGCCCAAGTTCATGAACCCCTCTTCGCTTTACCCTTAGCAGCATGCTCTCAAAAAAGAACAGCAGACTAAGAAGCCCAAGACCAAAAAAGTCTATAGGCTTATTATTAAAATCCTTTATTTGTTTATTATCTAACGCTGCGAAAATATCAAATAGAGCAATTCGTTGAACTCTGTCTTTATATCCTGTGAGCATGTCCATATAAGTGTAATTTTCCATATCTGTCCTTTTATTAATTTTTTATATAACGACTTATTATAACATAATTCTTATGTGTATTGTAGAGCGAATGTCTATTCAACTTCATGGCGAATAACTTGGAATCTATACATTTTAAACACTCCACTTTCAATAGCTGCTTTTTGTTTAGCAATAGAAACCTGTTCAGCAACGGTATGAATCCCATCTAGATTAGGCAATAACAAACCTCGTTTATATCCTTGCTCCACTATAACGCCATACTTAATGACATCCAGTTCATCCATCGATTCAATGGGTTCGGATTCACCTAATATATCAACCTTAATCTCAAGGTCTTGAATTTCTTTTTCCTCGATTGCATTGAATCTAGGATCACTTGAACATGCACTAATTCCATTGTATATGATTTCATCAAGAAGGTTATCATTTGTACTCTCCGTCGTCCCAATACATCCTCGCAATTGTCCGTCTTTATGAATTGAAACAAAAGCTCCAGCTCGTTTATTCTTACATTCGTTTAAAAATTCTTTGCTGAACTTAGATTCATCTATCTTATATTTTTGGGTATGGTGAATATAAAACTCAATGCTTTCCCTTGCTAACTTAATATAGTCATCTTCTTTGCTTATGCGTTCTTTATATTGACCGCTTTTCAAATCTTTTATTTGATCAATATAGGATAACGACGTATTCCCATTAATACGGCCTCGATTCATAGAGTTGCTCTTTGTTTCTGCTGAATCATTACTCTCTAAATATCCCGTCAGATAACCAACACCAAAAGGTCCTTCATAACTTACCACTTTAGATTCATAAACGAATCCATCCATAAAACCAAAACCCATTAAATAAGACCTTAGTCCACACTGTGCACAATTTTCAATAAACTTTTGACTAAGCTTAAGGAGTTCCAATGGATTTTTATTCGTTATTGCATCTTTCATTACTTCATCAAACACAGGACCGCTTTCATTAAAGGCGTAAGGTCCGCTGTCCAGAAGCGCATGGGACATATCGCCACTTGCAACTATGAGTACTTTTGAAGGATCCTCATCGGTATAGTCCTCAACCATATCTCGAATCAACTTACCTAAATAATAGTTGTCTTCAAGAGGTGTTTGACCTGGCGTAATGTGAACAATCCGGTAATCATCATAATATTGATCAATAAAGGACATTGGCACCATAACACCATGATCTAACTTTACCTCCACATTATAGGACGCAGCTAATCGCACGTCCATAAGAATGGATGTTATATGGCGATCGTCAAAACAATCATATATTTTCTGAGTCAGTTCCGTGTTCACTTTTTTCTTAAAGCCTAATCGTTTATGGCCAAATTGCCCAAAGTCTCCCGACAACTCGTCCTTCATCAAGATGCAGGTGCCGTTACTGAAACAATTACCATGAGGCGAGATGAATATAATCGTTTCAGGTTTGAGTGTTGCTACCTTTTTCGCTAGGATGTCCATTCCTTCAATTGTACTCCTAGCCTTTTCCTTTTCAATTCCGCCTATAGAATCAATTATAATGGGCGGATGGGGCATAAACATTACATTTGTATTCATAGCTTACTCCTCTCTTCTCACACTGTAGTTGCAAACTTTTTACTGGCTCTCATACATTTCCTAAATAGACATGACTAAAGTACACCAATGCCATCTCTTTTATTTGCATCATATACCCTATGTCTGTTGCTTTTTCCTCGTACAGATATCTAGGAAAATAACGACTGAGATGTAGATATGCATCACCGGATACATCATATAGTTCTCTGAAAAATTGCTGAATTAATTTTTTATCTTTAAATAAGCTTGGTACGATTAAACACGTCAGTTCAATGTGAATATTATAGTCAATAGCTAAACGAATCGTATTTAATACACTATCTAAATCACCGCCACACACAGAGCGATACAAGTGTTGATCATATGTTTTAACATCAATATTCATTGCATCTATGAATGGCGCTAAAAGCTTAAAGGGTTCCTCGTTTATATAACCATTGGTAACCAATACATTTGAAAGACCATTTTCATGTGCCAGCATAGCCGTTTCATAAACCATTTCGTAGAAAACTGTAGGTTCGTTATATGTGTATGCAATGCTAATGAGTCCATAATGGTGGGTTGCGTTGATTATATCTTGAGGTGTCATTTGTTTATAGTTGCTTAACTGAGTATTGATTCTGTACGCAGGTTCATTCTTGTCCAACTCATTGATGTCATCCTTTTCAATAGTTGGCAAGACAAATTCTTTGCTGATATCACAATTTTGACAAAATCCGCATTTAAAGTTACATCCGATACTTCCGAAAGATAATATCTTTGAACCTCTCATGTAATCATAAAGAGGCTTTTTCTCTATCGGATCAATGGCTATTGAACTGATTTGTCCATAGTTGAGTGCATATAATACATTTGATTTGTTGACTCGAACACCGCAGAGTCCGATTTGATTGTTTAGTAATCGACAATTGTGAGGACATAATCTACACTTGATTTTATCTTCAATAACCTCATAGAACATAGCCTCTTTAAGTTTTGTTTGATTTTTATCCTTCATATGCATCACCCTTATAATTTTCTATGTAAATTATATCACAAATCACATTATTTCCACATCATCCATAGGTTCTATATACATATTTATAAAAGTTTAATGAAGTTTTAATTGTAATAAGTGCCTAAATATTATACAATCCAATAATAAACAATTTTTTAAAATAATGATTTGGAGTGATTTTATGCAAAATAATTATACGCAAGAAAAAGCATTATCCGTTGAAGGACTTAATTCCTTTTTATCAAAAGTTTTTACGTGGATGTTCGCAGGTTTAATGACCACCGCTGTTACATCTTATATGGTTGCATCTGTTCCAGGTTTTATCAACGCAATCATGGGAAGTCAAATTTTATTCTTTGGTTTAATCATTGGAGAAATTGCTTTAGTTATTGTCATCAGCAAAAATGCACTTAAATATAGTTATCCAAAAACTGTTGCATTATTCTTATTGTATTCGTTTGTAAATGGACTTACCTTAAGTGTTTATGTATACGCATATACAGGACAAACCCTCTTTACTGCTTTTGTCATTACAGCAGCAATGTTTGCGGTCATGGCCGTTTATGGATACTTAACAAAAACTGATTTAACCAGTTTTGGAACGTTTTTCATGATTGCTATTATTGGTATCGTGATTGCATCTGTTGTTAATATGTTCATTGGTAGCGGGGTGCTTAGTTATATCATTAGTTTAGTTGGTGTTGTGGTTTTTGCAGGACTTACTGCATATGACATGCAGAAGATGAAATCACTTTATGCTTACAGTGTTAACCAAGGTGGTTCACTGGAGGGCAACATTGCCGTTACAGGAGCTTTAAGATTATATCTAGACTTTATTAATATGTTCTTATTTGTTCTTCGTTTAACTAGTAGAAGATAATCGTATAATCAATTTAAAGGAGCGGGTACACTAGGAATTAGTGTCCCCGCTCCTTTTTAGTACTTAAATATAGATTTATGCTATAATAACTATTAATCATATTCAAACCAACTAACCAAAGGAGCCAATCTATGTATAAGAAAATACTCATCAACGATAAAATGCAAAAAGGTTATTACTACTTGACTGAAGAGATTGGACTTAATTTCCCAACTTCATTTAAACCTGAGCTTACGCCTAAAGAGATGTTAGAATTAGGCGTATTCGGCGGGAAGTATTTAACCGACTGCATCAATGAGTTTCCTTCGGATTGGTTTACCCATGCTAAGCTTTCTACCGAATTTAAAGATATATCTCTTAATTACTTTCAAGTTGATGCGTCACTCTCCCTGAAATCATGGCAAGATAAGGGTTGGATACATCCTGCAGACCCTAGAGGATGGTTTCAATGGTATTGTCGTTACTACTATGGAAGAAGACTTCCCGAGGAAGACGAAAGGCAGATAAAGCGTTGGCGAGCAATGACACGTCATATTGGAGCTATCCGGAAAAATTGTGATCCTTTTGATATGAACTGCAGAAAAAAGCAAAGACAAGCTTTGCTTCATTGGGCATACGATAGCCGAAGAATGTAATTGCAATTAGTGCAAAATATCAAGTCATCTGTGTTAATGCACTCTTTTATAGCATTAAATTAAACTATGTGAATTTAACAAAAAAGGAAGTTCCATTTTGATTTCTGGAACTTCCTTTTTTATTTATATGCTTTTTTAAAAACTACGGGTACTAATCACAACAGCAATAGCTAAATTTTCTTACCATATGCTGGCAATGAAGCTTTGCAGTCTTTCACTCTTCGGATTCTCAAATATCTCCGTTGGTGTTCCGCTTTCTTCTACTTTACCTTCATGCAAGAATACGACTCTATCCGATACTTCTCTAGCAAAGCCCATCTCATGTGTAACAATCAACATGGTCATACCTTGCTTTGCTAATTCATCAATAACCTGCAGCACTTCTCCTACCAATTCAGGATCAAGTGCAGATGTAGGCTCATCAAAAAGCAAAACCTCCGGATCCATTGCCATAGCACGTGCTATAGCGACCCGTTGTTGTTGCCCCCCTGAAAGCATTGCAGGGTATACATCGGCTTTATCTTCTAACCCAACATTTCTAAGAAGTTCCAGCGCTTTTTCTCTTGCCTTCTTCTTCTCTGATCTTTTAATAACACTGGGACCTATCATGACATTTTTGATAACCGTCTTATGGGGGAATAAATTAAAGGTTTGAAATACCATCCCCACTTTTGCACGTAAGTTGTTAATATCATGACTGTTTTTCTTTATTAGCTTGCCGTTGATGTATATATCGCCTTTATTCTTCTTTTCAAGGAAATTGATACACCGAAGCAATGTGCTCTTTCCTGAACCACTTGCCCCGATAATGCTAATTACTTCACCTTCGTGAACCTCTAAGTCAATTCCCTTTAATACTTCAAGGTCATCAAAGGACTTGTGTAAACCCACTAATTTAATCTTAACTTTATCGTTCATTAACACTCAATCTCCTCTCAAGCCATTTTAGTAATTTTGTTAAAAGAGTAATCATTATATAGTAGTAGACCCCTGCAATAAACAAAATCGGAAATGGATTATAAGTGGCCGCACTAAATTGTCTTGCGGTTAGCGTAATTTCTGTTATTGTTATAACACTCGCCAAGGATGAATCTTTAATCGCAATAATGAATTGATTTCCTAGCACTGGTACTGATTGTTTAAACGCTTGTGGCAGTATAACATGAATAAACGCTTGAATTTTAGTCATTCCTAAAGCTCTTGCCGCCTCTTCTTGTCCATAATGAATAGAAACTATTGCGCCTCTAAATATTTCACTAATATATGCACCGTTGTGAAACGCCAAACCAATGATTGCAGAAGGAAGTGCATCAAACTCTAGCCCTATTAGGGGTAGACCATAAAAGATAAAATACAATTGCAAGAGGAGCGGCGTTCCTCTAACAATTGATATATATGCATCTGCTATTTTTTGTAGCCACTTTAACTTTGTCAGCTTAAGACTAGTTATAACCAGACCAAAAACCGTTCCTAATAGAATAGAAAATACAGAAAGTTCAAGTGTGTAAGCAATAGCTTGATCAAACTTTGGTGCGAATTTAATGACAACCGCAAAGAATTCACCTATAGCATTTAAAATATTAACTACATGTTCCATATAAGTCTCCTATTGTTTTTCCAGAATATTAGTACCAAACCACTTATTACTTATTTCTTCATACGTTCCATTTTCAATAATTGTAGCCAATGCTTCATTCATTGAAGATAAGAGTTCAGCATCCTCTAACCTAACAGCAATTCCAATTTCCTCTGCATACAGCATTTCTCCAATCGGAACTAAGTCAACACCAAATTTTTCAGGCGCTTGTAAACCAACAAATCTTCCTGTGACTAATCCATCAATTCTATCTTGATCAAGTGCCATCATATTATCAACATCACTTTCAAATTGCATGATTTCACTAATATTATCCATCTCACTTAATGCATTAAAATATGTCGTACCTGTAACAACACCAACTTTACCATCAACTAAATCAGATATGTCAGTTAATGTTGAAGCTGATTTTGAAAAGAACTGAGCGCCATCATAATAGTATGGATTTGTAAAATTCACTTCTTCCAAACGATCTTTTGTTATTGCCATACTACCTATTATAGTATCAAATCGCTTACTTATCAATCCACCAATAATACCATCCCATGCAGTGGTAACTGGTACTGCTTCTACGCCCATCTCTTTTGCAAGAGCATTGGCAATGTCGATATCAAAGCCGTCTAATTCGCCTTCTTCATTCATAAAGTTGAATGGTGGGTATCCGCCTGTCATTGCAAATGTCATTTCGCCCGTCTTATTGATCGTTTCCATTGTTGTTTTGTCACCACTACATCCAACTATTAGTGATAAGCTCATTACTAGTGCAAATAAAAGTGTTAATGTTTTCTTCATATTTGTTCTCCCTTTTAACCTTATTTATATAATGGTTTTATACCATATATTCATATATCAAATGCTCATGCAACCACTTCACCTTTACGATATTTATTTATTCATTATTCCATAAACTGTCCGTAAGTATTCGTCAAGTCTAATACTTGAACTCGGATTACCGACATATAACAATTTATCCTTTGCTCTTATCATTTCATCTTCATCTGGTGAGAATAGTGTGATTCCATCCCGCTTTATACCAACCAATGTTATGTCTGTCTTATGCTTCAAATCTAATTCCTTAAGTGTTTTTTCAGTAGATAATGATTCATAATTCAAAAAATATTTATTAACAGATATATAGTCACTACTTTTAAAACGACTTGTATAATCTATAATAGCATTCATTGTCTCATTCATTTTTGTTTCAATGTTATCACGTTGTTTCATTAAGTCTAATAGCTCTTCTTTTAACCGATTCACACTAGCTTTGATTCTATATCTTTCAATGAATTCTTCTGCTCGCACAATAGATGATACATGTATACCATTGCCGGGCTTCACTTCAACGATATTGGCATCTGATAACAATCTCATAGCTTTTCTGATTGTTTCAGGTGACACATTATATTCACCGGCTAAAGTTGTTCTACCACTAAATCTCTGACCAATAACTAACTCTTCACTAGATATTCTTACAGCTACGTCAACGGCAATCTGTAAATATACTGGTGTAACGTTCTTTTTTCCCATACTGTCACCTCATAAGTCACTATATTATCCAACATTACCTCCAAGAACAACCCTAGAGTTTCTGTCTTCATACTTGAAATCACCACAGCTCTATCTACTGTAACTGAACCTACCTTAGAAACGCAACCGTTTTCTAGCATTTTTTAACGACTTCATCTTGAAACGCACTAATATAACTGCGGCCGTCATTGCTAATAAACATTTTACTATTTTTTATAAATTCTTCATTTGAATTGTGACATCCTTTACATAATTCTAAGTTGTCTCTTTAGTAACAACCTAATATTACACCAAGAGTTGTTACTTGTCAAATTCTAAGTATGAAAAAGGGTTTCTACAGTATCTTGCAAAAATTCTAATATCTTCTTATAAACAAGCGAAATATACTCCTCTTTTTGCAATCAAGGTTTGGGAGTTCTCTTGTCTGCATAAAGGGGAGTATATAATCAGTTGAATTCAATAATTTTTAAAATGTCTAATTTGAATTTTATTAATAGTTTTATCTATGAGAAGTATTCTAATAGCAATAATTCAAAAATCAGTTTTATTTCGCTAATTCCCTTACATCTATAAGTTCTTGGTCACTTAACATATATAGATTGGAATTCTCCATACTAGACGAAGAATCTTCAATTAAAATCATTTTTGTATCCTTGCTTGTTATTGTATTATGCCACATTGTCTTAGGAATATTGTAAACTTTATGTGGCTCCATTACAACTTTATCAAACACCATTAGGCCATCTACTTCAGAAGCCGTTACTAAAGTGCACATTCCTGCTATCAATACAAAAAGTTCATCCGTAAGATTGTGTTTTTCTAAACAATCGATACCTGTAATGTCATTTGCCGGCTTCCAATTTTTGATGCCAACCAGCCACTTGTCATTTTCATAAACTCGCTTCATTCCTTCTTCATTAAATTCCAAAATATCTATTTTCATTTTTCACTCTCTCCTATCAATGATTTACATTTTGATGTAATATTTTTTGCTGTAAGCCCATATTCTTCAAACAAATCTTTTGGCTTACCTGAAATCCCAAATTTGTCTTGTATGCCGATTCTTGCAAATTTCACTGGTGAGTTCCCTGCTATCACTTCAGCAATCGCTGAACCCAGACCACCTATAACTGAATGCTCTTCAACACTTACGATTGCTTTACACTGACTTGCCATCTTTAATATACAATCTTGATCAATTGGTTTTATAGTGTGCATATTTACAACAGCTGCATCGATATTATCTTCTTTAAGCAGCTTGGCTGCTTCCAAAGCCTCTGCAACCATTAATCCTGTTGCAATAATACAAACATCTTTTCCATCTTTCATAACATTCGCTTTACCTGGAATAAAAGGCGTTTCTTCAGTCGTTATTTCCTCACAAACAGGTCTTGCAACTCGTATATAAACCGGGCCATTAATAAGCATTGCCGCTTCTGTCGCTTTTCTGGTTTCAATAGGATCGCATGGAACAAAAATTGTCATATTGGGCAGTACTCTCATTAATGCAATATCCTCAATTGATTGATGGCTGCCCCCATCTTCACCTACGCTAAGACCGGAATGCGAAAGACCCATCTTAACATTTGCATTTGTATAGCTTATTGAATTTCTGATTTGTTCATACGCTCTGCCAGTGCCAAACAGTGCAAATGTACTAACAAACGGAATCAAACCTGAATGTGCGAATCCCGCGGCTGCGCACATCATATTTGCTTCTGCTACACCAAAGTTATAAAATCTATCCGGATAAGATTCTTTAAACATATTTGTCATGGTAGCATGCGCCAAATCCGCATCTAGGACAACAATCTTGTCATTATTATCACCTAATACTTTTAAAGTTTCTCCATAAGCCACTCTTAGTGATTTTCCCATGATTAATTAACCCCCAATTCCAACATTGCTGCTTCAAATTCGTCTTTATTAGGTGCTTTCCCATGCCAACCAAATTGGTCAGCCATAAATGATATTCCATTTCCTTTATGGGTTACACATTTAATAAATTTCGGTTTTCCAATACATGGTTCATTGATTGCTTGAGTTATAGCATTAATATCATGTCCATCTACTTCAAAGCATTCAAATCCAAATGCTTCGAATTTTTCCGTAGGCTCACCTACACTCATGACTTCTTCATTACTTCCGTCAATTTGCAATCCATTGTAGTCTAACAATACGATAAGATTGTCCAACTTGTAATGTGCTGCTGCCATTGCTGCTTCCCATACTAATCCCTCTTGCATTTCTCCATCACCAATTATTGTGAAAACGCGATAGGATTCTTTCTTATGCTTCGCTGCTAATGCTAAACCTATTGCAACCGATATTCCCTGCCCCAATGAGCCTGTACTTACATCAACACCCGGTGTCTTATTCATATCCGGATGGCCTTGTAAATGGCTGTCAATTTGTCGCAAATTCATAAGGTCCGCTTTGTCAAAAAAACCTAAATCAGCAAGTATCGCATAAAGTGCTGGGCTTGCATGGCCTTTACTCAACACTACCCTGTCACGTTGTTCAAATCCAGGATCATCCGCCTTGACATTTGCCGTCTTATAATAAATTGCCATTAAAATTTCTAAACAAGAAAGTGATCCACCAGGATGACCTGATTGACATTTATACAACATTTTCAATATATCACCACGTAACTGCAGTGATTTTTCTCCTAATTCAATATCATTCATTTTTTCTACTAATGCAATATTTTTCATATTTTCTCCTTATCAGCCTTTTTCAGCGCCCGCTGTTAAGCCTTCAACTAATTTTTTTTGTGCAAAAAAGAACATGAAACAGACTGGTATTATTGTGATGATTCCACCTGCGGTCAATAGATCCCACTGAACTCCAAGTTGCCCTATCAAACTTTTTAATGCAACTGGTATTGTCCTATTATCTACATTTGTAAACATAACAGCAAAAGTATATTCATTCCATGATGTCATGAAGATATAGACGCCTGTAGCAACTAAGCTCGGTACTAATATCGGGAAAATGATTTTGATAAATGCCTGAAATCTATTAGCGCCATCTATCAGAGCCGCTTCTTCAAGCGATTGTGGAAGATCATTTAAGTATCCATTTAGAAGCCAAATCGAAAAAGGAATCGTAAATGTTGTATATGCCAATACAAGTGCTAAAGGTGTATATAATATACCTAGACTTCTCATAATCGTATAAAGCGGTATTAACAAAAGAACTGTCGGAAACATATTGTTTGTTAGAAACATGATCATTAAAAATTTTCTACCTTTAAAGTCATATCTTGAAAAAGAGTAAGCTGCTAACAACGAAACGATCAAGGATACAATTGTCGTAGAAAAGGCAACTATAAAACTGTTAATGATTGATTTCGAAAAATCAAATTGTGTAAACAACTTAACGTATGCAGTAAATGTCGAATGTTTTGGGAAATACGTTACAACCGGACCGTACAATTCATTTTCAGGTTTAATTGAAGTTACAAACGTCCAATAAAATGGAAAAAGTAAAAACAACATAAGTAAAAAGAGCGGTAAATAAACGTAAGCTATTTTTTTGGTCATAGTAATTCTTTTTTTACTCATCGATGTTCCTCCTTAAACTTATTCATCAGATATGGTATTGCCACTATCGAAAGTAATAAGGTTAGTATTAATGACATTGCTGAAGCATATCCCATATTCAATACACTACCTTTATTAAATATATAGATACTCAATGTTTGAGTTGAATAAGCCGGTCCACCTTCTGTCATATTGAAAATCAAATCTACTGAGTTAGCCACCCAAATAATCCTTAATAGCAGCGTTACGAATATTGTGTTACGTATTGATGGAATTGTGATACTAAATAATTTTTGTATTTTTGAAGCGCCATCAACATCTGCAGCTTCGTACAGTTCCATTGAAACTCCCTGTAATCCGGCCAACAACATCAACGCAAAAAATGGAATTCCTTGCCAAATTATTGTGACTATTACACTTGGAAAAGCAGTGCTTTGTTGTGCTAAAAATGGTATTTTCTCATCAATCAAATGAAGTTTAAGCAAAATATCGTTCAGCACTCCATAGTTACCATCATATATCCATCTCCACATTAGTCCAATTAATACGCCAGGTGTACACCAGGGTATAAGGCTAACAGCTCTTACAACTCCACGACCTTTAAAATCTTGATTCAATAATATTGCCAGTATAAATCCAAATAAAAATTGAAAACCAACGCCGGCACCCACCCAGATGAGAGTACGAACAAATGCATCCCAAAATAAAGGATCGTGAAATATATTAGTAAAATTTTCCAGTCCTATGAATCCGATTGAAGAAGGTCTTCGTAGATCATAATTTTGGAAGCTCATCATTATCGCCTTAGCGACAGGAATAAACACTACCGCAACCACAATCAAAAGCGCAGGCGATACAAGTAGGTATGGTGCTAGATTGAACTTTTTACGTTGCATAATGATTTTCCTTTCCCATAAAATTGATAGTTGCCACCAATTATAAAAATGAGTAATTGGAACTTCTAACAAGCAATCAAACTACTAATACTATAAAAATCCAATTGGGATCCTGCAAAAACACTTGTTTCCCAATTGGATTTTATAGTAATTTTCTTCTTTATGATTTACTTATAAAGTTCTTTCTGCAAAACTTCCATTACCTCTTTTGCGCTTAAATCTCCTGAAAGACCTTGAGCAACAGTATTTGGCCAAATTATACTAATCCATTCTGTTGTTGTATCAAGAATTGGTAAGATACCAGCAAATGATACGCCTTCAATAGATGCCTTCATGAATTTATTGTTTTGGAACATATCCATCGCTTGTACACGTTTGCTAACCGGAACATTTCCTGTAACTTCACACCATCTTTGTTGGCCATCACCTGTTGCCATATAACTCACAAATTCGAACGCAGCATCTTTGTTTTCACAAGATTCAAACACTACATTTTCAGTATCTCCCATCGAAGTCCATTGGCCTGCACCTGCAGGAAATGGGAAAGCTGCAACATCGTCACCAAACGTTTCAACCATACCTGCTGCTGAACCGGTGTGATGAACTGTCATAGCAGTTCTGCCTGATTTAAAGTTAGCAATGATTTCATTAAACCCATCTGCAGGTGCAGTTGGTGGAACATAACCATTGGTGTATAATTGTATGAAATCTTCCATTCCAGCTATAGCTTCGTCAGAAACCATATTAGCAAAATCACCACCGCGTGCATGGATAAAACTTCCCCAAGGTTCTTGACCGCCTTTAGCGCCTCTCATACCAAAACCATATACATCAGTGATACCATCTCCATCAGTATCCCTCGTAAGTTTTTCACATGCTAACAAAAAGTCATCATATGTTTGAGGCACTTCAATTCCAACTTCTTCAAACATTGATGGACGATAATACACGTATAAAACTTGCGTATTCCAAGGCATTACATATGTTTTATCCGTCCCTGAAGCATCTTTCATTATTTGAAATAAGTTAGCATCAATATCGTCTTTATCTGGCCAATCATTAATAGAGCTATCTAATTCAGCCAAAAGATTGTTCGCTGTAAACAACGGAGTGGATGTTAACTTCCAAGTTGACATATCAGGTCCGCCTCCACCCATAACTGCTGTAAATAGATTTTGACTGTAACCTCCGCCATCCCATGGTTGTTCTTCTGCCACTACTGTAATATTGGATTGATTCGTATCATTAAATGATTTAACAATATTTTGCATTTCAAGAGAATAATCAGAATTATCTGCCCAATACCAATAACTAAGTGTAACAGGTTCTTTTACTTCAGTTTTTTCTTCAGTTTTTTCTTCAGTTGTTACTTCAGTTGTTACTTCACTATCAGTTTCCTTTTCTTCTACTTTTGTTGTTTCATCCGTTGTCTCTGTTTCAGTTGATGCTACTTCCTTTTTATTACATCCTGTAAACATGCTAACACATAAAACTGCAACTACTAATCCCACCAATACTTTTTTCATTTTAGACCTCCATCTTTTTAATATCATCCATCGTTTGCCTGATATGCTTTTCAGTTTCGTATCTAGCTTTCGAACCATCACCCACTTTTATTGCTTCGAAAATATTCGAGTGACTTTTTATAGCTCTATTAAAACTGACTTTCGAATAAACTGTCTCTGGATATGCTTTCCTGATTGATTCGCATATTATTGGAACAACCTTATGCAATACACTGTTCTTAGAGCATTTTGCAATTGAAGAATGAAAATCGATATCTAACAATGTGTATGTATCTGAATGATCTGTTTCCATTTTCATTTTATCGATTTCATTTTGCAATACGATAATATCATTTTCATTTGCTCTCATAGCCGCTAAGAATGCTATTTCGGGTTCAATGATCAATCTTGCTTCCAATAAATCATCCAAAATCTTATCTTGTTCAATAAAGGCCAAGCCCAATGGGTCTTGTGTCATACCTGTATGTTTGCATACAAACGTACCCTTACCTCTCTTGATTTCAATAATGTTTTCTGCCTTCAATAGATTCATTGCTTCTCTAATTGTCGATCGGCTCATGCCAAATGTAGCAATCATTTCGCTCTCACTTGGCAATCTTGTTCCAGGGTGCATATTTAAATCAATTATGCTTTGTTTCACTTCTGCCGCTACCATAACTGCGAGTCCTTTTGCGTCTGACTTTATATCGTTCATTGTTTTTCTCCTCCGTTACTGAAATTTGCCTATCAAACATCAGACATCTCATACTAATTCACAATGCATTATAAGATTTTACTAAAAAACATTGTTAATTAACAGGCATGTATAAAATTATACTCCTTGGTCTGACTAGTTACAAGCATTTTTTAAATATAATTACTATATTTTATGTATTTTCTTTACTATTGTTCATTGATTTGTCAATTATTCTATTTTTCAAACTAGTAAGACGTCATACTAGCTGGATTTTTTCTTTACCTTGACTTTGATAAGGTCGTGTTATTGTGTCATTTGAATTCTTATTGGCAATTATCTAGTACCCGTAATGAATCAACCTTCTATAAACGAATGGAGAAACACTTTTTGTGCTTTAATATACCGCTTCTTCCGGTGAGGGGAATACCAATGTTCGCTTCGCTCACTTTCAGGCCACTCGCCAAAAGAAGGTGCCACTCGCACCTTCCTTTGGCGACCTTCGATTCCCCTCATGTGACCCTACATGATCGTAGACATAGTTTTACTGTTGTAGGAATTGAGTCGGGGATTACAATGTATAAGATGTCGAAAGCTTTAGGTCATTCTTCTTTAAAAGTAACCTGGGAACGATATGCACACCTTATCGACCAAACACATGTAGAAACCATATCAATTGTTTCCGACCTTCTCACTGAAGATTAAGACAAAAAAAAGCACTCATCGAGTGCTTTTTTCAAGTTCATTATTAATGTATTCATATAAGGATTCTCTCGATATATCCCATCGACGTCCCATTTTCATATGTCTTACATTTCTCCTAATTATATTATATACATCGTACTAGTGCTGCCGAGGCCAAGAAGTTCCCGTGCTTCAACAACATCCACAAATACCAAATGTAAATTCTACTACAATAATTTTATTTTTTCTTAACAACTATTTGTTTATCAGTTTGCAAAGCCATTTCTTCCAGTATCACTTGGTTTTAAATAAAATACTAACACCATAATTCCGAGCAAAGGTACAAGACCAACTAACCACCATCATTCATAGTGTTTTTCCATACATACACATAACTGTAGTTATCGTTCCCTCAAGATCATAACGTAATATACGATTACCACCTAGACCGAAACCATTATCCGGAAACACATAACTCGGATCTTCCGCTTTGCATACTAGTAGATAGAGGGAATTGCTTTTATCCATCTCCATATCTGCAACCGGCAAATTTGTGACCTGTATCAATCTATCGTCAAAAAAATTGCAAATTGCTCCATTGTCACATTTTGCTTTGGTCCGTACTTAGTGCTAGAAATCCCGTTTGTCAGACCCGATTCATACATCCATCCTACATAAGGTTTGACCCAGTCAGGAAGATCTGTAAAAGGACAACTCCAATCACCATTTAATACTAATTCTTCATGTCCTAAAAGTCGAACCATTACAACTGCCGCCTCTGCTCGTGTCATGTTTCGTTCAAGTTCAAATCCCATATCACTGCCTATGAATATTCCTAATTCTTTCAGCATCAGTGCTTGTTCATCCGGATTGTTATTATAACCTTCGGTATACACTCCACTCTCATACTTTTCATCGATATTTTTTATGACTTTTGCAGAAACAAACTGCATACTTAATGTGATACAATTAATAAACACGAATGTCTTCGTAAATAAACTTTTCATCTTTTTCATGGACTTAAACTCCTCCTCTTCATCTTCATGTCACCCGTTGTTGCAATTGCTATTCCGTTGTGTGTTAGTCGCTCAGTTTTATGGATTATAGAACGTATTGCCTAAATTCCATGTGCATTTTTAATTAGTTTTACAGAACACTATTTTATGAAGAATTTAGGCTGTCACTTGAATATTTAACAGTTACACTGCCACCTTTCAATCTTTTTCGACAAATTATTGCTTTTAACTTACCGATGAGAATATTTATTAAGCTCTATAAGTTATTCACAGAGCGACACTTGATTTTCTGGGTATTATTCTTGTTAATAGGCTCTGCGGTTGTATTAAATTCATAGCAACCATAGAAATTTATATTCTGCCATGTAATTGGACTCTTCTTTGACTCGCGTTCGATTCCCCTCACCACCTCCACTACTATTAGAATGTAATTGCATAACTAATTCTTTAGCTTCACTAACTGAGATAAAGTCTTCAATATCAGTGCACGATGTCAACATAATTGTGATAATAAAAAACAAGTGCATTATTGTAATTTTCTTTTTCATAAATATTATCTTTATCGTATTATTATTATAATCTTTTTTCAGAATATATCTCTACTCGACTTCCTTCTCTTAAAGGATAGAATTTTTTCTCACCAATATTATCATTTTCTATTTCCCAATAATACAGACCTTCTTCAGTTAGTTCATAATCAACTCTGTTACTTAACACGTCAATAATTTCTAGCTTCTGTTTCTCATGGTCATAAAGAATAATATAGTTGTCCCATGACATTCCAATCTCAATAGTATAGTCAACATAACAACTAAATGGATTTATTGTTTCTTGGTAAAAATCTTTGCTATAGGTATCACCTGGTCCTTCATAAGTTGAATTAAAAAGAATCTTTCCGTCATAATACAAAACGGGATGAACATATGAGGTATGTATCAAATTATCCTTTTTAGATTCAATATTATATCTTGAATAATATATTAAGGCAGAGCGGTATATATACCCATCATCCGTTATAAAATAACTACTTCCATTAAATCTATCATATTCCACTAACTTCTCATCTAGAATCAATGTTAATCCATTACTATAAACTAAGTACTCATTATTATCCATAAGTCTACCATAATTTGTATCTTCATTAATTACATCTGGTATAATATCAGCCTGAATTGCTATATCGTAATGATTCGTATACCCACTTCCTAAATCGAATCTATATATCTTTCTAAACTCATCTAAAACATATGCATATTGTCCCATTAGTTGAACATCTTTTGGTTTACCCTCAACAGTTAACTTATATGTTTTATTAAGATCTAAGTCTAGATAGAATACTGCATTAACTTCATCATAAGTTGAGTAAATAATCCCATCCTTAGTACAATCATATCTATTCACAGCTTCCTTAATATTAGGATGAAATACTCCATCTATTACATGGCCTAACATTGCATCTTTAATAGTACGAACATATTCAATACCTTCAACTTGAATAGACGAAGCTACAAACACATGTCCTTCACCATATCGAATAGACGGCATTTCTGAAATCGATTTAAATTTATCATCCTGACCTTGCAACTCTGTTTCTCCTGTAACAAAATCAACTTTATTATCATAATACATAATATCATCATAAACAAAGAAGTTCCCCCACCATGACAAAGTCTCATATTCGTTATATTTAACCTCATCATCTTTTGAATTTTCATCAACTATAAACTTTTTTTGATCCTCATCGAATTCATAATGACCACGTCTGTAGTAACTATTAACTCCATCTCTAACATAAGCCTTGCCATCAACATAACGAATAGTATTACTAAATTTTTTTTCTATATTCTGAAAATCTTTTGTTAAAAAGTCATAATAGTATACAGTGTCCATTCGATTAAATAGAAAGCCGTTCTTTAAAACACCCCAAAAATCAGGTTCAATATATTTTTCTCTATAATCATACTCTTCAAAAAGTGATTTTGGCATTTCAATTTTATCCACCACCATATCATTTCCCATGAATTCAACTAACTCCATAGTATCATTATTAATATAATAGTTATTTCCCCCACTATCCTGTTTGACCACCATATCTTCATCTATCACACCGTTGACAATTAAGTCTTTATCGAAACTAAGCATATGGTCCCCATTAAATTTACCATAATAAATTTCACTTGAATAAACATAAGATACATCATCATGTTCAAAAGTCACAAGAAACTCCGGTTCATCCTTCTTAATAATATCTAAAGAAAGAATATTTGTTGTACTAGAAACCCCATATCCGACAATTGGTTCACAATCTAGATTAGCAAGTATAAGTATATTAGTAATATTCTTATTTAATTGAAATACCATTGTGTTCTTACCAACATAAATTTCATCGATTTTTTGCTCAAAATTTATAGTCTTCAGTTTTGTAAATTCACTATCCTTCCAATTATATAAATCGGCATATGTTTGATCGCTAACTGTGTAAAAAGCATAGAAACTATACTTGTCTTTTAAAACAACTTTACTATAGTCCAAACTATTGTTAACGGCATTTGATAGCTCAGATACAGTCCAACTTTTCCAAACATTATCTATATATAAATTCACTTTATCAGCAATATTCAGTTTGTTTCCTGATTCAACAAAATCATCACTAAAGTCATAAATTGCTCTATGTGACTTAGGATGTTCTGTATAAGCATCAATAACTAAAAACTCCTTTGGAAGTAAGTTTATAGTGATTATATCTGAATCCTCTTTATCAGAAGTATTACTGTCAATTTCATCTACTTCAGTTTCATTTTCTACTATTTGATTGCTTCCAATTTCTTGTGTATTATTTGGAACTTCATAAACACTAACCTTCTCTGGTTTTTCTTCTGAACAACTTGTTAAGATTAATACTAAAAATACTGCTACACTGTATCTCCTCAATCTATACATCATATATATCCCTTTTATGAAATGGTGATACTTAATTGCATAATGTTGTCCTTCTATATTTTCGTTTTTATGTCGTTTTTCTTTTAAAAAATTAAATATTCCCATAACTTCTCCCTTATTTTTTTCTTTATCTAGATGTTAATATTATATTGTTTTATTAGTCAAAAACAGCTTCTTAAGTATCTATTCAATGTTATCAAATAACTCTTTAATACCCACCGATCTTTTTATATTTACAATATAAGCGGTGCCAAGATCACCCTCATACGCGTAAAAAGAATTACTATCATCAACATAAATACTAAAATATAATTTTTGAGTTGACTCATCCGTATATATTAAATTCACCTCATATGGCGTAGGCCACATATAATCTATACTCCCAATTTCTTTGTAACCAGATTCAACGTACTCAACTATAAGCCTAATATCTTCCTCATCTGTAATAGTGGATATACTGTCAGTTAAATTGTTTTGTAATTCAACCTCAATGACTGTAGGCTCCTTATCACTTTGATCACATCCACATCCACTGAATGTAATCAGAATAAGTAATATCAAAAAATAATAATTAATCTTAATCGTCCTTTTTCTTATTAGCATATGTTCTCCTCTTTTTTGAGTATCTATTGCATTAAGAATAATTTTCTACTTCATCTATTGGGTAATAGCTTATCATATAAATTGTTTTATGTCTTTTATAAAAGATCATATAAATTTGGTGAATATGACTGTTTCTACACTAACATACTTCATACGATTCCGGTGAGGGGAATCCCACCGCAAGAGTGTCACTGGCACTCTTGCTTTCAGGCCACGTTCGATTCCCCTCACCTCCATAAAACAAAAGGACCCACGCATTTGCGTGAGTCCATGTTTTAGTGGAGGTGAGGGGAATCGAACCCCTGTCCGAAAACCAATCCCTTAGAGCATCTTCCATTATAGTCGTTATTTTGACGTTCCCTCTGCCACGCGCCTAACGACAGGCTAGTGGTTTTAGTAGCTTCATCAGTTCTTTTGCTATCGTCAAAGCTTTGATAGAAAAGTGCCCCGCCTGAATGGCGTCATTACCCTAAGCAGCGGGTTATCTAGGAATGACGCGCAGCCCTTAGGCTGCGAATGCTAAATTATTATCGTTAGCGTTTAAATTTTTTCCAGCTTTTAACGTAGACTCCGGAAACTACGAATGGCTTCTCTAACTTCACGATCCCCGTCGAAACCAGTACACCCCCGTACTGTACAGAGCTCTTATACTATGTTAACAGAAGGACTAAAGGTTCTTCACCTTAAAGTCTTGTTCTGATGCTCTCCTTTGGTCTTTCTTAGCAATGTCTCGTCGTTTATCATGTAACTTCTTACCTTTACATAAACCAATTTCGACTTTGATAAGACTTCCTGATAGATACAATTTAAGTGGCATCAATGTATACCCTTTAATGGAGACTTCTGATTGTATCTTGTTGATCTCGTATCTGTTAAGTAATAACTTACGAGTTCTTATAGGATCTTTGTTGAATTTATTACCGTGCTCATAAGGTGTAATATGCATGTTTAGAATATAGATTTCTTTATCTAATACTCTGACAAAGCTTTCTTTAACTGATCCTTTACCTTGTCTTAGAGATTTAACTTCAGTTCCAGCAAGGACAATTCCGCATACAAACGTCTGTTCAACGAAGTAATCATGATATACTTTTTTGTTTTGAGCAATAATTTTATATACATCTTTTGATTTTGCCATGTCTTTGCCTTTCTCTAAGTATTTAGTACATTTACACGTAAGATTTATTATATCATAATTTGTTTAAAAAACAACCTTTTTTTCATTAAAATTATAATACAACTTATTACAACCTCACCTTATTCAACTTGGAACCCCTTAACTATTCTTTAATTGGAAAACCTTTAATCTCAGTCGGTTCTTTATCTGAAGGACCAAAATCGATTGTACGCATCTTCTTATCAATGGATAACACTTCTACATTTATTGAATTCCCAAGTCTAAAGATACGTCCGGTTCGCTCTCCAACAACACACATGATCTTATCATCGTATTTATAATAATCATCCGTCAGCTTTGACATTGGTACTAAACCTTCAATCGTATTAGGAAGTTCAACATACATTCCCCAATTTGTAAGACCTGATATTATGCCTGTATATACTTCACCGACTTTGTCTTCCATGTATTCACATTTTTTGAATTTTGATACTTCTCTTTCTGTTTCTTCTGCTCTTCGTTCAAGTTTCGATGTTGTATCAGCTACGCCTTCCAGAATTCTTTCATAATGTGCATATGCATCATCATCAAATTGGCCTGCAAGAACTTTTTTAATAATTCTATGAATTTGAAGATCCGGATATCGTCGTATCGGTGACGTGAAATGTGAATAGAAGTCAGTTGCCAAACCAAAGTGACCATCACTTGATGTTGTATATTTAGCTCGCTTCATTGAACGAAGCGCTAAACGGCTAATAACTTTTTCTTGTTCACTGCCTCCAATGTCAATAAGTAGTTTTTGAATTTCTTTAGGATGTGTTTCACTACCTTTTCCTTTAATGTTGAAACCATAGTTATGAATAAATTCAGCCAGGTGACGGATTTTCTCCGGATCCGGGTCTTCATGAGAACGATATAAAAACGGAATTTGTTGCCAATGATAATCTTCTGCAATGGTTTCATTTGCCAACAACATAAACTCTTCAATAATCTTTGTTGCGATCGATCGATCAAATGCTTTGATATCAATTATTCTACCATCATCATCAAGAATAAACTTCGCTTCCGGGAACTCAAAATCAATCGATCCACGTACTCGACGTCTTTCTTTGAGAACACCTTGTAATTCTTCCATCGTTTTAAACATAACAAGGCAGTCCTCGTAACGTTTCATCAGCTCTTCGTCATTATCTTCTAATATGGATGCTACATCCTTATATGTCATTCGTTCATTAACGTTAATAATCGTTTCAGCAACTCTATGGCTTAGAACTTTTCCATTAAAATCAATGTTCATAATACAACTTAATGAAAACCGATCTGTGCCTGCATTTAATGAACATATTCCATTTGATAATCTGTGGGGCAACATGGGAATAACACGATCGACCAAATAAACGCTTGTGCCTCGAAATAAGGCCTCTTTATCTAATGGAGAGTTTTCCTTTACATAATGAGTTACATCGGCAATATGGACCCCTAATTCGTATCCTGTGGTAGTTTTCGTCAGAGAGATCGCATCATCTAAGTCTTTAGCATCTTCGCCATCAATCGTAACTGTTAAGATTTCTCTAAAATCTTCCCTATGAGAAGCATTTTTAATCATCTCATCTGTTAATGCCTCCGGAACCGATTCAACTTGCTTCAATACATCATCCGGAAATTCCGTCGGAAGATCATAGGCCATGATAATTGCTTTGATTTCAGTATCCGGATCATTAATATGTCCGATGATCTCAATGATTTCACCTTCTGGCTTTTTATCTTCCCCTCCCCAAGAGGTTAATTTAACGACTACTTTATGACCGGCAACTGCACCTCTGCTTTTATTGATTGGTATAAATATATCTTTATTGAATTTTTTATGGTCAGCAATTACAAACCCAAAGTTTCTGCTTTGTTCATAGGTTCCAATAATTGTTTCAATCCCACGTTTGATTACACGTACAATTTCACCTTCTTCTCTACGTTCACCCGACTTTGGTGCAGTAATATTCACAGCAACTGTATCTCCGTGAAAAGCTCCATTAACAGCTTGTGCAGGTATAAAGATATCAGCTTCTCTATCTTCGATTTCAACAAATCCGAAACCCTTTTGATGAGCAACGAAGGTTCCAACTAAAAAGTGTTTGTCTTCGTTAAGTATATACTTCATTTTATTGGTATAAATAAGTTTGCCTTCATCGACTAACTCTTGAAGCAATTCGCCAAGTTCATCCATTCGATCAGCTTCAAGCGCCAACAACATTTTAAAACCTTTTAATTTTAATGGCTTATATTCTTTGCTGCTTATTATATCCATAAGGATTTTTTTACGTTTACCCTTATCATTCATTAGATCTTTACGTTTATCGTACATAATGATTCTCCTTTTTTGTGTTCCTCTTTTTGTTACTTTTTATATCCCTAAGATGATTAAGGTGACATAAGGTTAAGTTGACTTGATTACATGCAATATATAATGTTTAGATGTTTAAACTAAATACCATATATTGTATGTAATCTTACGAAACTACCTATTGACCCTCTAATCATAAACTAGAGAGCACCGCGAGGTACTCTCTAGTTTTTATCCTATTATAACTTTAAGTACTACATTATCTTACAGTATTAGCGTATCGACATCAAGCATATTCGTGAATATTACATTAAATACTATCTGGCAACACCTTAATTATGTTATTAATAAATATGACTTCGACTGTTTCATTTCCTGCTTCATTGATTGCATATAATGCATAATATCCATTTTCAGTAACTGTGAAGTATTCAAACACTTCAACACCTGCTTCTTTTGATGGTTCCGGCGTAAATGGTGATGCTTTATAAACATCTTCACTTGCACTAGAATTGTATGCACTTAAGTTCACATTCGTTGCTGCATTAGCACCAGTAAAATCACTCGCAACAGCTTCTGTTATACCTTCACCAAGTTTCTTCATCGAAGTAGTAACGATTCTAGACTTTATACCATCCGATTTCACATGAATTGGCAGAATGTATTCCACACCATTTGTGATTATAATATCGGATTTATACTCGGTCGTAATAATTGGCGCCGTATTGTCTTTCGCTGCAAATTGAACGAGTTGAGTTGCATTGTGGTAATTAAGCGTTACTTCTTTGCTGGTTATTGATAGTTCTTCGTATTCTGCAGGTAAACTCAGGATGTCAACTGTATATACCGCTGTTTTTAGATTAGTTGCTTTAAATACACCTGTTAAGTTCGTTGTTCCGGATGTAATGAGTGTCCCATCGCTGTTTTTCACTGAAATAGTTGCTCCATTGACAGCACGTCCAAGATTATCTTTCACCGCTACATTAATGATACCTACTTCAACATTAATCGGTGTCTCTTTTTCAAAGCTTTGATTAAGTAATGAATCACCGCCGTCACTATAGACTACATCATAGCTACCTGTTAATGCAATTGGGCTTGTTCCTGATTGTATTGCTTCAAGACCAAGAGTATAGGTTGTCTTTGATTCATTTCCAACTGTCGTTAAGTCATCAAATGTAGGTTGCATTGCAAATGCATCCCCTGATATTGTCCAATCAGTCCAAGTGCTGACATTAAATGAAGTTAAGTCTAATGAACTTACTAATTCAATGTTTTTGATAACTTCTTTATCTGCTGTGTTAACAGTTGATACTTCATACGTCAAGTTAAATGTATCGCCGACTAAATAGCCATCTGCACTATTATCTGTAACTTTAAGTGACGGAACTTCTTTATGAGTGACAGTGTATTCTTCAATACCCTGTGCACCATGTTCGTCTTCAACGATAACTTTAATGACAAATTCAGTAACTGCTGTATCTAGAACAGGCGGTTTTTCAAAAGTCATATCCACCAAGTCATCTTTAGGTACATCATTCATTAATTTAACTAATATTTCATAATCATCAATAATGACATATACTTCAGTTTTGAATAACTGATCTTGTAAATCAACATCATGAATCGTATTGTTAAAACTCACTTCATTAACTGAAGGTACAATATTCATTCCGTCATAAAGATCTACCACATCCATTGTTGGAGCATGGTTCGCTCCTCTTGATGCTTTTAGCATAGTATTGACAAAAAACTCTTGTTCTTCAACTCCGTTTGGTGTTGAGTGACCTGTTCCTGAATAAGTAATGTTACCATTGGTAAATGTATAATAATATGCAGCTGGGAAGTATTTGAAATTCCCTGCGTCCAATGTAAACCAAGGAACAACATTTTCACCTTCAAGGTCGATTTCCCAATATTGATCATGTGTACTGGCTATAGCTAAGTTTTTAGCAGCATTATCAGCTAGAACATAAGGATACATTGTGATTAAACCTTCATTGAGTTTAAATGCTTTTGTCGTATTCCATGCACGCCACATTCTCATGCCTGCATAAGTTCTTGTGTTGCTAAATCCCATGTCATCTTTAAAGTTTGCTGTAATGTTAGGAGCATCGTCATAATCAATGTAGTCATTATAACTCTGTGTCGTGGTACGCATATCAAAATTATTCGTATAATCTTGAGGTCCTGCAGTATCATGAGTAAACAATATGCTCTGACCCGTTTGGATAAATTCATCAATCGCATCAATAGCGGATTGCTCTGTCAAGTCTTTGTTTGAATGAACCCCATCAACTGAACCGGCAAAAGAATCGCCGAATCCTAAGATAATCATATCATAGTTACCGTTAAGAACCGTTGGGTTACCACCGACAGCACCAGGATATTCGTTTGTCTCTGGGTTCCAATTACCATATGCCTCATTAAAATCTTCAATCTGCATATAGGTAATGTTAATTTCATAATCTTCCGTATTCAAAGGTTTTACAAAGGAACTGCTATCAATATTCATTCTGTTATCACCAGGTGATAATTGAAGAACATTTACAATTGTTTTATCACCAGAATACGCACTAAAACCTGTGATATAATCTTTAGCATTTGTGTTGCTATCAACTAATTCAAGTTTCCAAGGCATTAATCCATTAAATGTATTATCCAATGAATAATTAAGTCCTAATCCACTCATATTAAGATTGACCTCTTCTTGAAGAACTTGTTCATTTTGAGAAAACACACCATCACCATTTAAGTCAATCGATAAATTTGTATTCATACTATGACTATCTTCATTAAATGCAGTGTATAGGAAACTCATTAAATGATCGGATTCATAACTAGCCTTTGATCCGTCGTAACCTTTTGGTAGATCAAGTGCTGTAAGTCTTGGACGATGGGTTGAACCACTATACCAATTCACCATAGAGTCTAACACTAAATTTGTAATATAGTTGATTTCCTGAACATTATCCAAACTACGAATCTCATCAAGGTTTGTTTGTATCTTCGAGCCTGTCATGGTAAATAACTCGTTATCAAGTACAACCAATTGGCCCGTATTAGCAAATTCTATAAGATCTTTTGCTTTACGATTAGTGATATCAATATTTTGGGTAACTAAGTTATCGTCTGTACCAGATATATTGTAGTCAGCATAACTTTCAATTGCTCCAATATATATAATGTCATAACGACCGTTAAGTTCTTCTATGTTACCAACTAATTCAGTCATTGACATTTGTCGAAGATTAACTGTTAAACCAGCAAACCTATCTTCTAAAGCTGATTTAGCTAATTCAAACACACGTCCCGGTTGTACTTCTAATACATCTAAAACTGTATCTGGACGAAGATTTGGATCACCCATTTCATTTGCAGTTAATGTCGTTGCAGGGAAATACTTATGTCGAGTAAATCCATCAACATCTGAATAATGAAGTGCCGAAGAACTGTTGGCACCGAATATATAATTACCTGCTTGGGTCGGTGCTACTGTAACCGTAAATTCAAATGGTTCAGCTTCATACTGAGTACCAGCTGCATTTAAAGTGTAGTTTACTGATCCAATTTCTTTAATAAGTGAGTTACCTACTACACTTACACCATTTGTTGTCTCAATAACTTCAATGTTATCTGGTATGAGTTCTTCAAATCTCATATTTTCAAGAGATACTTCTGCCGTGATTTCATTAGCAATTTCTTCATAGACTAAATCAATTTCACTTGCAGAATCAGCTGTGTAATAAGTACCATTTGATTCAATTGAAATTGCTTGTAGCTTATTCTGTGCTTCCAAACTGCTGAAAGCAATGTAAGAACTGCTAATGGTACTTATGTCATCCTTTAATTTGGAAGCCATTTCCTTCGCATAGTCTAAAGCATAGTTATTGAAATCTCCACCATAGAACACTACATATTTGTCAGGGTCTCCATTTGTTCTTAATGTATCGACACTTTCTATAGCTTTAATATATTTAGAACTATCATCATCATAGTATCGGCCTATAGCGTACCCACTATAATCTGTAATGGTTTTATCTATTTCATCTAATGATAAAGCTGTTGGTTCACCGTCCGTAAGAACAACAATGAATTTCTCAGCATCTGAGTTTCCATTTTGAAGAATATAATTAGCGCGACGTATGCCATCACCGATATTCGTACCGCCATTAGCATCATATCCGTTAACTTTGGATATTAAGCTATCATAATCAGCACTTAAATCTTTTAATGGATTATCATCATTATATACATCAGCAATCGTATTATATTCAACAAGCGCAACTTTTACATTGCTAATTGTATTCAAATCCGCCAAAAAGTTTTTAGCAGCTGTCTTTACAACACTAAGTCTTGACTCGCCATAGTCACTACCATTAAAGCTCCAATCCATGCTACCTGACGTATCTAAAACAATGACGATTTCCTTGTCACTGGTATCTACCGGTATTTCACTTTTTGGAATTGCATCAAAGCCAACTGAATAATTAATTGTAATATAATTATTATCAGCTAAGTCTAAATCAAATTCGATTTCTTGATCGGACATCGTCTTATTTAATTGTACACCTGCCTGGGTATTATACGTTTGAGCTGATGTGAAAGAGACTGTCATAGATGTGGTTATCATAAATGCTAATGCAAGCATTGATGCTAATATTCTTTTTCCTATAGCTTTTTTCATAGCTTAGTTCCTCCTCTATTAATTGGAATTCAATCGATACGAAAACTCAAACCATGTTATATCATCAATAATTTCAGTTCGAGATGAATAACTTTCGTTATCAGATAATTGTTGGCTAAAGCCATATGTAGGATCAGAACCTAATAGGTTTAGATCACGGTACATAACATCTTCTAACGATTCGCTATTATTCAAAACTTTTGCTAATGAAATATAATCCGAAATTTGGTTAACGTCTGATAGGTTTTTAAGTCGGAGTTTCATATCGACTCCAAATCCATCATGTGATATAGTGATTTTTCCCTCATTAATAAAGTTTATGTAAACAAATTCTTTTTCAAGAGATGCAATTTCTACATTACTCTCATTGGATAATTCTATTAACGCTTTAGCAAGTGTCCGCCCAAACACTTTTGCAAATTCATTGATTGTAGTAGATTCAACAGATGTTTCATTTGGATCAACGTCATCATTGCCATTATCTGTATATGAGACAACTGTTATCGTTCCAAGATCAATATCAGTGAATAATCCACTGTTTTCTGCTAGCCTATATAATAGTAGTATTGCTTGTTCTCTTGATGCATATCCAAGAGGATCAATCCTGTCTAGGCCATTTGCATCTTTGCCCACACCATTCATTATCTTATTGTTGTAACAATAATTAATGTAACCTGTTGCCCAAGAACTGATAGATGTAACGTCTGAGTAAGTTTTTGTCTGTGCTAAATTTAATGTTTCCACATTATTTAATCTTTTGGCTAAATTCACAACCAGAGATGCTATCTCCTGTCTGTTTATTGGATCATCTGGTCTGAATGTCCCGTTCCCATCCCCTTTGATAATATCGGCATTATAAGCTTTCACAATTTCTGCTTCATATGGATGTCCGTGAATATCATAGAAAGGATAATTCTGAGCTATAGCAACCTGATCATTGTTAAGTTGCAACAATTCAAGCGCTATCAACACATATTCATATCTTTTGATCTCACTTTGATAACTTGATCTCAATTGATTGGGTACAATTTCTTCACTAACTGCCTTTGTTACCTTTTCTTCTGCCCAAGAACTAGGTGCACTAGCACTTATTTCAATAGGTAGAATCACTGTATTCAAAACGAGTATCAGCCCCAAGATAATTACTAAATTTCGTTTCACCAATGTATTCACTCCCTTACAGTTCATGTCCGATTTCTTATCTTTATGTCGATTCAAACACGTCATATTATATGTACATTGATTATCTCATGGAACAATGCTTACTACAATAACATGTATGGAAATTAACAGTCTAGTCACAAATAGTTAAATATCTATACATACCGTATTCATATATTATAGTTATATAGACCCAGTTTTCAAACTTGACACCTTATTATTGAGATAGTATTAGTAGTTTAGTATTAGTTATCAGTAATTTTCATAGATTATTAGCAAAATAAAAAGAGATGCCTCAAGAGACATCTCCTATTTAATTCGTTACATCACTTTATAAAGATTGGTAATCATTACCACAAACAGTGATTAACATGTTCTAACTATACTGCGTTTAATATGTTTAGAACCATTGAGAAAACTATAAATGCTACAGCCAAACCTACAGTAAGCTTGTGTAAGCCACCTTCCATAGAACGGGCTTTATTCTTACCCCAATATGATTCGCCTGCGCCACCTATTGCTCCTGATAAACCAGATGCTTTACCTTGTTGCGTTAATACAACTGCAATAAGACTTATACAGATTATTACGTAAAGCACTTTTAATATTATGATCACTGTTCCCACGATTACACCTCCTAATTAACAACAGTAGTATTTTAGCATAAACGTGCTACAAATTCAACATTTTTATTAATTACTTCAAATTAAACCATGCATCAAGGCCTGGGTAATATGCAACTTCATCCAATTCTTCAGCAATCCGAAGAAGTTGATTGTATTTAGCAACACGATCAGAACGACTAGGCGCACCCGTTTTGATTTGGCCGGCATTTACTGCAACTGCTATATCAGCAATCGTTGTATCTTCCGTTTCTCCGGATCTGTGAGAAACAACAGCTGTATAACCAGCTCTATTTGCCATCATTATTGCATCAAATGTTTCAGTCAATGTCCCAATCTGATTAACTTTAACTAAAATCGAATTGGCAACTCCCATTTCAATTCCTTTTGCAAGCCTTTCAGTATTTGTAACAAATAAGTCATCACCAACTAATTGGATTTTACTGCCTAATCTGTCAGTAAGAAGTTTCCATCCATCCCAGTCTTCTTCATCAAGACCATCTTCAATAGAAATGATAGGATATTTATCAACAAGCGCCTCATAGTAATCAACCATTTCTTCACGACTTCTATAAACTTCTTCACCTTTCATTTTACTCTCTCCAGGGAAGTAATAATTGCCGCGCTTCGCATCATATAGTTCACTTGCAGCCGCATCAATAGCAATTTGAATATCATCACCAGGAGTGTATCCTGCATTAGTTACAGCTTCAAGAATAAAATCGATAGCTTCGTCTGATGATTTTAAGTCGGGTGCAAATCCACCCTCATCACCAAGACCTGTCGATAGTTCTTTAGTGTTAAGTAATTTCTTAAGACTATGGTAAACTTCAGCACAAATACGAAGTGCCTCTGCAAAGCTTGAAGCGCCAACAGGCATAATCATAAACTCTTGTAAATCCACCGTATTATCAGCATGTTCTCCACCATTAAGAATATTCATCATTGGAACAGGTAATGTATAACTGTTAAATCCACCTAAATATTGATATAAAGGCAGTCCTAAAGCTTCAGCTGAAGCTTTTGCAAGGGCAAGTGAAACACCTAATATTGCATTTGCTCCAAGAACTGATTTGTTTGGAGTGCCATCAAGTTCTATCATTTTCATATCAATAGCTCTTTGATCAAGAGCATTTAATCCTATAAGCTCATTTGCGATAGTAGTATTAACATTCTCTACAGCTTGTAGTACACCTTTACCAACATATCTTCCTCCTCCATCGCGTAATTCCACAGCTTCAAAAGCCCCTGTAGAAGCTCCTGACGGAACAGCTGCTCTTCCGACATATGAATCTTCTATAACAACTTCAACTTCCAGTGTCGGATTTGCTCTTGAGTCAAGAACCTCGCGCGCATACACATCAGTAATTTCAAGAAAATTTTTCATTATAATACTCCTTTCGATATCTATTAATATCCGTAATTCTCTTCCCTATTACGAAAAAGATCGTGTCGATGCAATCTACTTTCCCCAATAAATTACATAATTCTTTAATTCTAGTTATTAAGTGAGAATTACTATCATATACTTTACTTCTAAATTATATCATTACCAATAAAAAAAACAAGCCCTAATTTAGGCCTGTTTATTAAATATCTTGATGATCAATATGAAACTTTATATATTTTCTTTGCGAATGATGTATGACCTGCAACAACGATTGCAGAGTTAATGAATAGGAATTCATGTATATCATTTTCTTTAGCAAGTGTAATCGCTCCTGCGTCGTAATGTCTAGGATCAATAATGTATATTTCATCATAATGATTCATTAAATATGGAATAAATGCATTTCCGTAAGAATCTTTAAGCACCATGATCTTCTTCCCATTATCAAGTTCAGTATCAATGATAGATAATGGATTGTCACCACTTAAGAACACCATGTATTTATTCGGTTTCTTTTTCCAATACATATTGATAACATCATAATTAAGTTTTTGATTGCCTTTAGTGTAGATTGTGTATGTGCTTTCAACAAAAGGTTTATATACTGAAACAGTATCCGGATTCGCTTTAACCGCACGACTATAGGTAGCATTATATAGAGTTCCCAAAAACCCTTCTATATCAACTTTTTCAAAGGCATCTAGTTCATAGGGTTTATCACCGATGGTTTTTGCAAAGGCCGTATATGCATAATATGCTCCTAAAGCGGTCCAGTGATGATCCGACCTGAAATAGATGTACTCATCCGAATGTTCACCTAAAGAATTGTAAATATTAACAGGAGTCACCTGTCCATTAAATCCACTATTGATAAAGTTAGTTGCATCAGCTTGTGATTCAGCCATTGAACGATACTTCTCGCTTTCAATAAACTCAATATGACTTGGGGCAACAATAGAATAGACCTTGTCCGATTCATCTAATTGAGCAGCAAAATCATTGATTGATTCAGCATAAAACGCACACGATGTTTCTGAATATGTGAAAATCTCATAACTAGAATCATTTACAACTAAAAATTCATTCATCATGCCACCACTAAAATCACCGTCATCTGTTAATTCAAGTTGTTCTAACACTGCATCATTATCAACAGTATCCAGTTGTGCCGGCTCTAACGTTGTCGAAAAGGCGATTTCTTCTTTAGCAAGATTACGAACCTTTTGGTTCAAGTCATTTGCAGAAACGATTCTGTCTTTTTTTTGATACTCTAATAGGATGCCCTTTTCCGAAACCATTTCAGCCTCATGAGAACGATCCGATTCTTCAACGTTCAAACCATCGGCAATGGATTCATCGGAAGTTGCAGACTCATCCCGACCTAACGTTGTAATCAGTTCAACGCTGTCTTTACCTACAAGCCCTTTGAATTCATTCACTCTTTGGCTAAACATAACAAATAATTCACGTTTGAAGAAGTGGTCAGAATAATAGCTTTCAATGCCACTGAAAAACTCACCCGTAAAAAATTCTTCCTTATTAAGTTCAGGTATAACTGCTAAAGTCCTATTCTCTAGCTCCGATATCAATCGTGGACTAGGGAACAAAACATTTAAACATCCTACACCTATTATTATAAAAACAAATAGAACTATAATAATTTTTTGTTTCATTTTTATGCCTCATTTCAAAACGAATCACATTTTGTTGCTATTAATTACTTAAAATCTGAAATATAAAAACGGATTGTAACTCTGACCCACTAACAAGATAAATGTACCAATAAAGATGGCTATAAGACCAAACGGATAGATAACGTACTCATACACTTTTGATATTTTTCCGCCATTCATCATGTTTGAAATCTTAATTCCTAAAGTTTTCAGTATCGGCGTCGCACATATGCTCGCAAGTACTATGAAGAACAAATTATTCATAAGTACAATTTCAGCGCTAGTATCCCATATGAATCCAATATTTACAAGACCCTTCATATAGGTCAGTCCTTCCGTTAAATCTTCAAAATAGAATAAGGTCCACCCAAAGATTGTTACAACAAACAAGTATATATGCCCAAAGATTTTGGGTACTTTCTTAAAGGATATATAATTACTTAGTCCCTTTTCAACTATGAGCAGTATTCCATAATATAAGCCCCATAATACGAAGTTCCAACTCGCTCCATGCCATAGTCCTGTTAAAAACCAAACAACTAAAATATTACGTATATGATATTTACGATTACCACCTAGAGGAATATAAAGATAGTCTCTAAAGAAGCTTCCCAATGATATATGCCACCTTCGCCAAAACTCAGTTGCACTTCTTGAAACATAAGGATAATTAAAGTTTTCTTTATACGTAAATCCGAACATCTTCCCAAGACCAATTGCCATATCAGAATAACCTGAGAAATCAAAATAAATCTGGAAAGCGAACATCAGCATACCAATCCAATGACCGGCCATGCTCATGCGGCCAAAATCACCTTCTAAAAAAGTTCGGCCAATTTCACCCGCTGTATTTGCAAAAATAACCTTTTTACCTAATCCAAATATAAATCTTTCTATACCTAAAGCGAAAGTATTCTTGTCAAAAACTCTATGTTCTATTTCATGGGCAATATCTTTGTACCGAACAATCGGTCCAGCAACAAGCTGATGAAATAATGATACAAACATCAAAAACTTAAAGAAAGATTTTTGAGCTTTAACCTCTCCTCTATAAACATCAAATACATAGGATATCGTTTGAAATGTATAGAAAGAGATACCAATCGGAAGTAAAAACCCATTGAATACAAAATGTAAACCTGTTAATGCATTAAAACTATCAACAATCATACCTGAATACTTAAACGTAACAAGTAATCCTAAGTTTATAATTAATGAAGATAGAAGTGCGCCTTTCGCTTGCCACTTGCCTCTATATCGTTCTGCAATTTTTCCATGAAAAAAGTCTACAACAGAACTGAATAATAGCAAGATGACCCAAAGAGGTTCACCCCAAGCATAGAAAACAAGCGAGGATACAATTAAAACTCCATTTTTCCACTCTCTTGGTTTAATAATATAATATAAGATTAAATTTATTGGAAGAAATACGAATATGAATAACAAACTTGAAAATACCATACGATTCGTGCGCCTCCCCAAAATAAGATAAGGATATTCTAATAGAGAACATCCTTATCTATTTTAGTATCTAATGACAGTATAGTCAATAGTTTCTATGTATTTAACTAATGTTATTGCCTCTAACCCATTAAACTAATTGCGAATGAGAAGACTTTTACCTGTCATTGCCTCTGGTTTTTCAATTTCCATAAGTTCAAGCAATGTCGGAGCAATATCAGCGAGTTTCCCACCTTCTCTGATAGTAATTCCTTCTCCTGCATTGACTAGTACAAACGGAACCGGGTTCGTTGTATGAGCTGTAAAAGGCTCATGTGTTGTATAATCAATTAATTGCTCTGAATTACCATGATCAGCACAAAGGAATAATTGGCCATCGACTTCAAGCAATGCTTCAATAGCATCCCCAACGCATGCATCAACGGTCTCTAAAGCTATAATAACTGCTGATTCAATGCCTGTATGACCAACCATGTCAGGATTAGCAAAGTTAACAACAATCAAATCATATTTATCAGATTTAATAGCTTCTACCAAGTTTTCTCCAACTTTAACAGCGCTCATCTCAGGTTGTAAATCATATGTTGCAACCTTTGGTGATGGAATTAGAATTCTATCTTCTCCAACATTCGGTTTTTCAACACCTCCGTTAAAAAAGAATGTAACATGAGCATATTTTTCTGTTTCAGCAAGACGAAGTTGCGTTTTACCTTTACCTGCAATATACTCACCTAACGTGTCTGTTAATGAAGTTTTCCCGTAGGCAACTAACTTATTGTTAATTGTAATGTCATAATTCGTAAAACATGTATACACCAATGGCATAAACCCTTTAGCTCTTTCGAATGCCTTAAATGATTCATCACAGAAAGCTCGTGTTAATTGACGTGCTCTATCGGGTCTGAAATTATAGAATATAACACTATCTTTAGGATTAACGGTTGCAATTGGAGCGCCATCTTCAGTTATCACAGTCGGAAGTACAAATTCATCGTTGATACCGTCCACATAAGATTTAGCGACTGCTTCAACTGCATTTGTAGCTGTAACACCAACGCCGTTTACAAGAGCTTTATATGCAAGCTCAATTCTTTCCCAACGGTTATCTCTATCCATTGCATAATATCGCCCTGATACTGTCGCGATTTTACCTGTTCCTATTTCATCTAATTTATCTTGTAACTGTTGAATATAACCTTTTCCTGAAGTTGGAGGTGTATCTCTACCATCTAAAAACGGATGAAGATATACACGGTCCAAACCTTCTCTTTTAGCTAATTCAACCAATGCATATATATGGTCATTATGACTATGAACTCCACCATCAGATAGCAATCCCCATAAATGTAGATTTGAATTGTTTTCTTTAGCGTTTTTAACTGCTGCAAGCAATGCTTCATTCTCGAAGAAATCACCATCTTTAATAGATTTAGTTATTCTTGTAAGCTCCTGATATACAACTCTTCCTGCACCAATATTTAAATGTCCAACTTCTGAGTTCCCCATTTGTCCATCAGGCAGACCTACATCAAGTCCTGAGGCATAGCCTTTTTCATATGGATAATCTTTCATTAATCCATTTATATTTGGTAAATCCGAATGTGCTACTGCATTTCCTTCTTCAATTTCATTAAGACCGAAGCCATCTAAAATCATTAAAACTGTTGGTTTTTTATTCATATAATTACTCCTTAATTTGTATTTTATAGTTTACATAATAAAAAAAACGGTATTGATGACACTGCAATATCTTTGCATATCACCTGCAAATTTTTAGTCACATATAAATATCAAGCAATAAACAATATAAGCTTTTCTATGATGTAAACAAGATTATTCTATCAGACTTATTAACATATAACAAGGGAAAAGTCATCGACTTTCCCTTGTTATATATTGGTTAAATATACTTATTTGTAATTAACGATTTGACCGAATGCAGCTTGTAGGCTAGCTCCACCAACAAGTCCACCATCGATATTTGGTTTAGCGAACAATTCAGCAGCGTTTTTAGCGCTAACTGAACCTCCGTATTGAATTCTCATTGCTTCAGCAACTTCAGTTCCGTATAATTCAACAAGAAGCGCTCTAATTGCAGCACATACTTCTTCTGCCTGATCACTTGAAGCTGTAACTCCAGTGCCGATAGCCCAGATTGGTTCATAAGCTACAACTACTTTTTTAGCATCTTCTGGAGATACGTTTAATAATCCAACTTTGATTTGTTGGCGAATCAAATCAATTGTAACACCTTGTTGTCTTTGCTCTAGGTATTCACCACAGCAAAGAATAGGAACCAAGTTATGTTCAATTGCTTTAAGTACTTTTTTGTTGACTGTTTCATTCGTTTCAGCAAAATATTCTCTTCGCTCAGAGTGACCGAGAACAACATATTTAACGCCAACTTCAGTTAACATATTGGGAGCTATCTCTCCCGTGTATGCACCTTTTTCCTCAAAGTACATGTTCTGAGCTCCAATTTCAATATTACTTCCTTTTGCAGCTTCAACTGCTGGAATCAAGGATATTGCCGGCACACAAAAAACCACTTCTACATCTTCTGAAACTACTAATGGCTTTAATTCTTCAATTAATGCAACTGCTTCCTTTGGAGTCTTATTCATTTTCCAATTCCCTGCGATAATCATTTTTCTCATTTTAATTCTCCTTTAATTTTGTTTTATTTATTTATCATCAGCTGCCGCAACACCCGGTAATTCTTTACCTTCTAAGAATTCCAGTGATGCACCGCCACCTGTCGAAATATGAGTCATTCTATCGCCGTATCCCATTTGGTTTACTGCAGCAGCTGAATCACCACCACCGATAATCGAAGTACAATCAGCTTCTGCAATAGCATCAGCGACTGCTCTTGTTCCTTTTTCAAAGTTTTCAAATTCAAAAACTCCCATTGGACCATTCCATAAAACTGTTTTTGCTTCTTTAATTACTTTTGTATATCTTTCGCGAGTAGCAGGTCCGATATCAAGACCTTCCCAGTCATCTTCGATGCCACCACGAGGAACTACTTTAAAATCAGTATCATTTTTGAATTCTTTAGCAACAACATGGTCAATTGGAAGCATGAAATGTACGTCCTTTTCCATTGCCTTATCAATCATTTCAAGTGCATAATCCATTTTATCTATTTCAAGAAGCGACATACCTACGTCGTTCTTAAGCGCTTTTAAGAATGTATAAGCCATACCACCACCAATGATTAGAGTATCGACTTTATCAAGTAAGTTGTTTATTACGTTGATCTTATCTGATACTTTGGCACCACCTAATATGGCAACAAATGGACGTTCAGGAGAAGTTACCGCATTTCCTAAGAAATCAATTTCCTTTTGTACTAAGTACCCAACAACACATGTATCAACGAATTTTGTAACACCAACGTTTGAACAATGAGCTCTATGAGCCGTTCCAAATGCGTCATTTACAAAAATGTCAGCTAATTCACCGAGTTCTTTACTAAATACATCACCATTTTTAGTTTCTTCTGCTCTAAATCGAGTGTTTTCAAGAAGTACAATATCGCCTTCTTTCATTTGCGCAATAGCTTTTTTTGCATTTTCACCGACAACTGTGTCGTCTGCAGCAAATATAACTGTTTGACCAAGCAATTCAGTCAACTTAGCTGCTACTGGAGCTAGTGACAGCGCTTTATTTGGTTCACCTTTTGGCTTACCCATATGAGAACAAAGAATAACCTTACCACCATCTGCAACTAACTTTTTAATTGTTGGTAGAGCGCCTTCTAATCGGTTGATGTCTGTAATAGCACCATCAATGATTGGAACATTAAAATCACAACGAACGAGAACCTTTTTACCTTTTACTTGAATATCATCTACTGACTTCTTATTTAACATATTATTTCTCCTTTAAACTATATATATTTGGTTGATTTACCTCATTAACTTTTATCACTAATAATTATTCCGTTTACTTCATATTGCTTAACCAATTACGTACTCAACATTTAAGTTTGCATATATATATCAGATTAACCCTTTTACAAACTTTTTGCAACAAATAATGTTAAGTCGATTATTCTGTTTGAGTATCCCCATTCATTATCATACCATGAAAGAACTTTCACCATGTTTTCGCCAATCACCATAGTTGCTAGCCCATCTATAATTGATGAACGAGGATCTTTTCTGAAGTCGATAGATACTAAAGGCTCTTCTGTATATCCTAGAACAATACCATCAGCTTTAGCTTTAAACGCTGCATTGACTTCTTCACGAGTAACAGGTCTTTCCGTTTCAACAACTAAATCGACAACAGAAACTACTGGAGTAGGCACCCTTATAGCCATACCTGTCAACTTTCCCTTTAGGTCCGGTATGACTTTCGCTACCGCTTCAGCCGCCCCCGTCGTTGTTGGTATAATCGATTCAGCTGCCGCTCTTGCTCTTCTCAAATCACTATGTGGCAAGTCTAAAATCCTTTGGTCATTCGTATAGCTATGAACGGCTGTCATAATACCTTTTTTGATACCAAATGCTTCATGCAAAACTTTGGCCATTGGCGCTAAGCAATTGGTTGTACATGATGCATTGTCAATAATATCATCGTACTTAGGATCATAATCTTCTTCATTCACACCCATAACAATAGATTTTGTATTTTTACCAGGTGCTGAAATTATAACTTTTTTGGCACCTGCATCTAAATGTTTGCTTGCTAATTCATAGGTTCTGAAAAATCCTGTTGATTCAATCACAAGCTCAACACCAAGCTTCTCCCATGGTAATTCAGCTGGATTTCTTACAGCCAAGACTATTACTTCTTTTCCATTAACAACAAGATTACCGTTGTTAACTTCTACCGTCCCTGCAAATTTACCAAACATTGAATCATACTTCAGTAAATGAGCCAATGTTTCTGCATCTGTCAAATCATTAATTGCAACTATTTCAACGCCCTTTTCAACTGCAACTTTAAAAGCATTACGTCCAATTCTTCCAAATCCGTTAATAGCTATCTTTGCCATCGTATCCTCCTACATTAGTTATTATATTTAAATTCATTTGCTAGTTCCAATACTTTTACTGCACAAGCTTCATCAATTATAAGGCTGCCATTTTTAATGAATTTTCTTACAGATAATATCGCTAAAGCTTTACTTTCTCCACCTGCAACAGCAATTGGATGAATGTTTTTCTCAAACTCTTCTAAATGAAATCCAATAGTTTTTGAATCATAAACCATTTTTCCCTCACGGTTAAAATAATAACCAAGAGCTTCTGCGACAGCTTTTTTATCGTTAAGGTTATTTAGGACTTTTTTGTTCAGGTCCCTTCGATACGCCATTTTCTTAGCGTTACCAATTCCAAAGACAATAATATTCGATTTACGAATATCTTTAATGATTTTCTTAATATTAGGATCCTTTGAAACACTTTCAATAACTTTTTCACTTAAATTATCAGGTAAATTCAGCAATTTATAATTACAACCAATTTTTTTGGCCATTGCCTCAACCAACGTATTGGCTTGCGTTTCAACATCATTCCCTAAACTACCTCTGGCCGGCACAATAAGTGCATTTTTAGCCTCAATGTTCGAAGGTTTAATGTGTTCAACAACACTTCTCATGGTATGGCCACCCGTAATCGCAATAATTGAATCATTCGTCACCATACTCTGAAGTAACTTCGCTGCGGCTCTACCGATGTTGCTCATCGCTTCCGGTTCTACATCTGTATTTCCTGAAACAACAATGATATTCTTACAACCAATTATTTTCTTAAGCTTTAGCTCAATTTCTTGAATTCCTTCAAATTCTTTCATGACATCTTTAAGCGTTTCTAATAGTTCGACACCTTCATCAGTTAGAATCATGCCTCCTGAAGTGACTTTGACATAATTTTCTTCTCGAAAGTAGTCAGTATCAGCTCTCACTATCTTCTCACCGATTTTCAACTTTGTAGCTAACAGTCTACGTCCCACCGGTTGGACTAGTTGGATTGCTTTTAATAGTTTATATCTTCTATGAAGCGTTTCAATCTCTTTAGGTATTATCTTCTGTAATATTGCTAATGTATGAAACATGAACGCTCCTTTCTGGACCCAATTAGTCCCTATGTACTATTTCAGTCCCTTTACTTTTAAAAAAAGAGAGCCAATTGACTCCCCTTTATTATAGCATCTTTGAAAGTTTTTTCAAGCTGTTTCACACTTTTTATTACTAAATAAAGACTTCATCTTGTACATACGTTGCAATATTAAGAGCATGATCAGAAATTCTTTCATAATGACTTATGACATCAAGAAACACAACGCTTGATTGAGGACTACACTCATAATTAGATAAACGTTTGATATGTGTATCTCTTAGTTTTTCTTCCATCGTATCAATTTTATCTTCTCGATCTTCTACTTTATGAACCAGTTTAAAATCATTATGTTCTCTTGCTTCAATAGCCATTCGCAGTGTATCAATTGTATATACGGCCATATCGTTCAGCTCATTAATAGCAATAAGAGAAAAATCAACTTTGTTGTCAATATTAAACTCTGCAAGTTCTGCAATATTGCTTGCATGATCTCCAATACGTTCTATATCATTTACCGTATTAAACAGATGTGTAATAACAAGTTGTTGGGCTTCTGTTAGTGATGTGTTATTTATTTTGATGAGATATTCGGTTATTAATTGTTCTAATTTATTAATATCTTTTTCAGTTTGAATGACTTGTGCTATCTGCTCCGGTTTTAATTCGACCAGTGCCTTCGTTGCTAATTGAGTATTCTCAAGTGCCATATATCCCATATGAACCACTTCTTTTGTTACATTTTCAATTGCAAAACTTGGCGTTTCAAGAATACGCTCATCCATATGACGAAGTGCAATTGCACTTTCACCGGTTTCAAGTACGTCAACACCAGGTATGAGTCTCTCTGATATGTTAACAAGTAATTTTGCAAATGGGAACAACAGTACTGTGTTTCCTATATTGAACAATGTATGGAATATTGATATCTCCGTCTGACTAATGATTCTTTCACCTAACGTTCTATTAATAAAAGTAAAGAAGGTGATGGTTGCTATAGCGAAAACAGCTGTTCCGATTACATTAAACATTAAATGAATAATGGCTGCTCTTTTTGCGATTTTATTCGTACCGATACTCGACAGCATCGCTGTGACACAAGTACCTATATTCTGACCGAGAATAATATACACTGCCGCATTCCAAGGCACTAGGCCTGACGCCGCCAGCGTTTGGAGAATCCCAACAGATGCTGATGAACTTTGAATGATTGCGGTAACTCCCGCTCCAGCTAAAATTCCTAAAAACGGATTTTTACCAAGAATCAAAAATGCATCTACGAACATCGGGCTATCACGATATGGTTTAATAGATCCACCCATAAATTCAAGACCAATAAAAATCATACCAAAACCAACTATAATCTCACCAATTTGTTTATGTTTTTGATTACGACTAAAGAATAATAACATGGCGCCAATAAAAATAGCTAACGGAGCAATTTCTTTAGGTTTTAAAAATGCAGCCCATTCTGAACTTGATACAATCCATGATGTAATGGTTGTCCCAATATTGGCACCCATAATTACACCAACTGCTTGAGTTAAGTTAATCAATCCTGCATTAACAAAACCAACTACCATGACAGTGGTTGCTGAACTAGATTGAATAATCGCAGTAACAGCTGCCCCTACCGTGACTGCAAGAAATCGATTTGATGTTAATAGTCCTAACATCGCTTTCATTTTTCCGCCAGCTGATTTCTGTAATCCTTCTGCCATAATATGCATACCATAAAGGAACATACCAAAGCCGCCACAAAATGCAAATAATGCGAATAGTATCTCTTGAATTAACTCTGTATTCATACTTATCTCCAATATAAGATTTATTCTCTGATTAGGTCCATAAAGTATTAGCACATTCAAACACTTTACATAAACTTAATATAGAGTTAAACTTGTCCTAACAAGCCATGATTATATTATCACATTAAGTACTTATAATACAAGTACGAGTTATATTTCTTTCAATTAAAATATAATAGAAATGCACAATCAAACATGTTGCTTTTCAACAAAAATGCACATCGACATTACAAAAACATTGCGTAACACAGAAAGGAGCACAAAAAATGCTTTCAGATTACCATTTGCATAGTGATTTTAGTGGTGACTGTAAAGTCCCTATGGAAGAGATGATACAAGCTGCTATCAAATTGAATATAGATCGACTATGTTTCACCGAACATCACGATTTAGATTTTCCACATCCCAAAATAGACTTTACTTTAGATATTGACAAATACTTTGAGGTACTTAAAGGTTATCAACGCCATTATAAAGATAATATTCAGATTTTAGCAGGTATTGAACTCGGAATGCAGGAACATTTATACCCTGCACTTTCCAATATTGTTTCTAAATATCCTTTTGACTTTGTTCTTGCTTCAAACCATTTAGCTAACGGACTTGATGTATACGACAAGATATATTTCGAAAATCGTTCCCAGTATAAAGGTTACTTAGAATATTTCGAAGACATATTGAAAAATGTTACAAACTATACAGATTATGATAGTTATGGTCATTTAGACTACGTCATTCGCTATGGTGAGTTCCCAGAAAAAAAACTAGCTTATCAAGATTTCAAAGATGTTCTAGATGCCATCTTAAGACAGATTATTCAGAATGGAAAAGGTATCGAAATAAATACTTCCGGTTATCGTTACAACTTAGGTGAACCGCATCCTTCCGAAAACATTTTAAGGCACTACAAAGAACTTGGTGGAGAGATTATCACTATTGGATCTGATGCTCATCTTCCTAAACATCTAATGAATAATTTCGATAAAGGAAAAGATTTGCTTCGCAAAGTTGGATTTACAAATTTCACTACTTTTGTAGCTCGAAAAGCTGAATTTCACTCTCTATATTAAAAACCTAGGAAACCGAGTATCGTGAATACTGTTATTCACCACTCGGTTTCCTAGGTTTAATTTATCTTCACTTTATAATAATTGAATCTTATCCAACAATTGCAGACGGGATCGAAAGGCTCTTTCGCCAATCAAACCAGTTACATCGGATGTTAAGAAAGTGACCTAACTATAGTCCCGCCGCCAACAACAATCTCTCCATCATAAATAACTAAAGCTTGCCCTGGAGTAATAGCTCTTTGATTATCTTCAAAGATACATTCCATTGTGTCTTCATCAATCATTCTAACACTGCATTTAGCCGGTTTATGAGAGTATCTGACTTTTGAATGAAATTCCATTGTTCCGTCCACTTTTTCAATGGACATTAGGTTTATATTATTAACAATACAACCTCTACTAAATACGTCTTCATTCGTGCCGATAACAATATCTCGTGTTAATGGATTGATTTCAACGACAAACCCAGGTCGACCCAGGTTCAGGTTGAGGCCTTTTCTCTGCCCTATTGTATAGTGGATTATTCCTTTATGAGTGCCAATTATATTACCGCTCATATCAACAAAATCACCCTCTTCAAAGGTATCGCCTGAATATTCCTTAATAAAGCCTGCATAATCGTCATCTGGGACAAAGCAGATTTCTTGACTATCTGGTTTCGACGCCATTCTTGCACTTATTTTCTCTGCTATAACCCTAATCTCATCTTTTGTATAATCACCCACTGGCATGATTGTTCTTGATAATTGATCCTGAGTCAAGTTATACAGAGCATATGTTTGGTCTTTTTTGAGTGTTTTAGATTGCTTTAGTGCATATCGACCATTTTCTAATTGTACAACCTTAGCGTAATGACCTGTTGCAATGAAGTCAGCACCAATGCCTAAACTTCTTGTAAGCAAAGATTCCCATTTCACATAGCGATTACAAGCTATACAAGGATTTGGAGTTCTGCCGTTTTTATATTCTTCAACAAAATAATCAATAACTTTTTCTTTGAAGTCATCTTTAAAATTCATTACATAATAAGGAATATCAAGCGACCTAGCAACTCGTCTAGCATCATCCACCGCTGAGAGTCCACAACAGCCGCCATCTTCTTCCATTTTATCTTCGTCATCATCTTGCCAAATCTGCATGGTTACGCCAATAACTTCATAACCTTGCTCTTTCAACAAATATGCTGCTACTGATGAATCAACTCCACCAGACATTCCTACTACTACTTTATTATTCATTATATTCACCTTTAAAAATCTTCGTCTTCATCCTCAAGATGTTCAGTTACTTTTGGAGCTTCAAGTCCTTCTATTACAATGTTGTTCTTCTGTGCGTAGTCCCAAAGTGCAGCTTGCAATGCTTCTTCTGCCAAAAGACTACAATGCACTTTTGCCTTAGGCAGTCCGTCCAGTGCTTCCACAACAGCATCATTCGTGATTTTCATTGCTTCTTGAATTGATTTTCCCTTGACTAATTCTGTTGCAATACTACTTGTCGCAACCGCCGCTCCACATCCAAATGTCTTGAATTTAACATCTTTAATAATCTCATCTTCTACTTTAAGATATATTCGCATAATATCTCCACATTTGGCATTTCCTACAGTTCCCACTCCATCAGCATTCTCTATTTCGCCCATATTTCTTGGATTTGTAAAATGATCCATAACTTTTTTAGTATACATAATTTGCTCCTTTCAGCATTCTCACCATCTATAATATCAGTATTTTTGAACTTCAAATATAAGTACTTAATATTTAACCTGTTCTTCTACGATTTGTACTTTGTTTCAATGATTGATACAATTTCTTTTTTCTGATAGTCCTCCCATACTGGGGACATATCTCGTAATCTTTGAACAATTCCAACAAGTGCATCAGACACATAATCCAAATCTTCTTCTGTTGTTGCTCTACCTAATGTGACGCGCAAAGAACCATGGGCAATCTCATGAGGCAAACCGATTGCCAGAAGTACATGCGATGGATCTAATGATCCTGAAGTACAAGCTGAACCGCTTGAAGCACAAACTCCTTGCATATCAAGTAAAATAAGTAATGATTCACCTTCAATAAACTCGAAACTCAAGTTCACATTGTTGGGAAGGCGTTCAGTCGCATGACCATTCAACTTAACATATGTCACCTTTTCGTATACTTGCTCAATGAAACGGTCTCTAAGTTTAATTAGTCTCTTGCTCTCAATTTCCATTTCATCCATAGCAAGTTCTACCGCTTTACCGAATCCAACAATAGCAGGAACATTTTCAGTACCGCCACGGCGACGTCTTTCTTGAGCTCCACCATGTATAAAAGCCTTCATCCGAACACCTTTACGTATGTATAATGCACCTATACCTTTGGGTCCATAAATCTTATGTCCACTTATTGACATTAGGTCAATGTTCATATCAACCACATCGATAGGTATATGAGTGAATGCTTGAACTGCATCTGTGTGGAATAACACCTTATGCTTTTTAGCAATTGCTCCTATTTCTTTGATCGGTTGGATTGTGCCTATTTCATTATTGGCAAACATAACTGAAATCAAAATCGTTTTGTCGGTTATTGCTGCTTCTAATTCATCTAAGTTAACAAGTCCATCCGCATCAACGTCCAAATAGGTGACATCAATACCCTTTTTAGCTAAATATTCACATGTATGAAGAACTGCGTGATGTTCTATTGCTGTCGTAATAATATGATTTCCCTTTTTAGCATAGGTCTCAGCAATTCCTTGAATCGCCCAGTTGTCAGCCTCAGTACCACCTGATACAAAGAAAATCTCAGCGGCATCTGCGTTTATTGCTTCTGCAACCGTATCACGACTTTTATCTATGGCTACTTTATTATGTTGAGCAAACTCATAAATACTTGACGGATTACCATAAAATTCTCCAAAAAATGGAAGCATTTCTTCAACAACGGCCTTTCTTGTCGGCGTAGTTGCAGCGTGATCTAAATAAATCTTCTTATCCATTATCTATACCTCTTCTTCTAAAAATTCATCTATTCTGTGTTGTTCATTCATTAAATCATGTAATGATATATTATCAACAACTTCGTTAATGCTTTCACTGATTTTTTTCCAAACAAATTTTGTTACACATAATTCTGACTCATCACACGGTTTTAATTCGTTGACAGCGATACAGTCCACAGGATTCAAATCACCTTCAAGGACTCTCAGCACATCACCTACAGATATGTCACAGGGCTCCTTCATAAGTGAATAACCACCTTTGGGACCTCTTGTACTTCGAACATAACCTGATTTTTTAAGAGTTGCAATAATCTGTTCTAAGTAGTTTTCCGAAATACCTTGTCTTTCAGAGATACTTTTAATTGATACCGCTTTTTCTGTTGAATTCAGTGCTAAATCTAACATTGCACGTAAGCCATAACGGCCTTTTGTAGATAGCTTCATCTAATCCTCCTTAATTCCTACCAAACTACTAGGATTTAACTAAGCTTAGATTAACATTTATTTATCAAAGTGTCAATAACTCTTGTATAATGTTTTTATATAGTGCTTTACACAATACAAAAAGGCTTATCTAATTCAAACGAACCACATTTAAAGGGTTCAATTTAAACAATAAGCCTCTTTGATATCTTTACTAATACTTCGTCACATATTTAATAATAATTGATTATTGAATATATTCAAATATAGTTACTTCATGCATTCAGGATGACATTTTTGCCCTTTTGATAAGCAAATAACTTCTTCTGATTTGCATATCGGACATCTATGTCGATCTTGTATATTCTCTAATCTATAGTTGTTACCACAATGATCGCACTTAAGCTTACAATCTTTAATCTTATAGTTACCGCCACCAATTCGAATTGCTTTTCCCTCTGTAAGGGCAACTGCTAATTTGTTGCGTGCACTATCAATTATATTTTGAAATGTCTGTCTTGAAACTTGCATTAACTGAGCCGATTCTTCTTGAGATAGATTTTCAATATCTTTAAGTCTCATCGCTTCTACTTCTTCAAGCTTAAGAATGATTTCTAATGGTTCAACAACATTTTCTGGAACAAAATAAGTTTGTTCAGGTATAAATCCAACTTTCCTACATTTAATAGGTCTTGGCATTTTTATCACTCCTTTTGAAATATTATACCACAGATTTTTTAGAACTGTAATATATTTCCAATTAAAATGCTAACCTTTAAATGAGTTGAAGCCTTTCTATTACTTGAATCATTTTTTTAGTGTCTATCGGTTTAACTGCATAACCTTCACTACCTTCTTTAAATGTACATTTAACATTCTCCACATCATTAAGTGCTGTTGTCATTATGATCTTGACTCGTTTATCTTCTTCAATATGATGAACCTTTTCAAGTCTACGAATTTCTTTCAAAGCTTGCAACCCATCAACTTCCGGCATCATAATATCTAGACAAACAAGGTCATAAGGATTTCCTTCTTCTAATGCTAATTCAAATACATCAATCGCTTCTGCTCCGTCCACTGTGATGTCGCAATCCCCATATTTACTCATAAACTTGTTAATAAAACGGCGGCTAATCATTTCATCTTCTGCAATTAATATTTTCATTGCCATACCTCCATATTTTTGTATATTACCGTTTCAGCTATTTCTCTGTAGCTTTCTTCAAAGTTTCTGTAATTATCTTTACGAATATCTAACTGCAATTTCAGGCATAATATTGCTAAGTGCTTAAGTGATAATCCTTTGCTAATCTCCCTGATCTTACCTAAACAGCTAGTTGTCGATTGATATTTTTCTTCTTCAAAATAGATTTTAGCCTTGTTAAGCTGATCGATTAACGTTTGATGCAGTTCAGGTATTGAACTTTCGTAGTATTTCTTCTTCATTCGTAAATAATCCTTTGACATTATCTTATTAATACCTTTAATCAGCTCTTCTTTAGTAAATGGTTTGCTAATATAATAATCAAAACCTTGATAAAGATATTTGTCACGATCACCTTTAAGTGCATTGGCAGTAACAGCAATAATGGGTGTATACTGCTCCTGTTCTTCATAAATGACACGTATTTCGTCCATCGCTGTCACTCCATCTTTATTTGGCAATTGAATATCCATGAAGATAATATCATATCTTTTTTGTTTAGCTAATTCTACAGCTTGGTTACCATCGACAGCTAAGTCCAGAGATTTACCGTACCGCTTTAAAAAAGAAGAAATTATTTTTTGATTGATTCTATCATCTTCCACAATGAGTATATCAAAACCGATCTCCTCATCAATTTCTGGAGTTACATCTTCAATTTCAGCTTTTTGAATATCCGCTGATTCTTCAAAAAACATCTTGGCAATGAAGGTACTGCCTTCTCCTTTATTGCTTTCCACCTCGATTGAACCACCTAATAATTCAACTAAACTTCGTGTTATGGCAAGTCCTAACCCAGTACCACCAAATTGACGAGTTATTGTACTATCCACTTGACTGAATCGTTTGAATAAATACTGTTTCTCATTGGTTGATATTCCTATTCCAGTATCTTTAACTGCAAACGTCACATCAGCAATGTTTACTTCTTGACCCATTTTATTTAACCGTTTATCCATTGATACATCGACAATGACCTTAACTTCCCCTTCACTCGTGAATTTTATTGCGTTATTGATCAGATTATTTAATACCTGTTGAAGTCTAAAAGGATCACCCAACAACATAACTTGAGGATTATTATTGAGGATTATATCAAATTCCAATTCTTTAGCTTTGGCTTTGCTTTCAAACGCTTTTCGGGTATTGTATAGTAATCTTTCTAAATTAAAGCCTATTCTCTCGATTTCTATCTTCCCAACATCAAGTTTTGAAATATCTAATATGTCATTTATTATCTTCAATAAGTTTCTCGAACTGTATTGAACCATTCTTAGGTTTGCTTCATCTTCTTTAGCTAAGTTACTATTTGTTAGTGTAATCTCTGTCAAACCAACAATTCCATTAATTGGAGTTCGGATTTCATGACTCATATTAGCAAGAAACATAGATTTAGCTTTATCCGCTTCTTTAGCTTCATCCCTAGCGATTTCAAGTTGCTTTTCAAGTTTTTTATTTGCTGTAATATCATCTACAGCTAACAATGCATGATTTTTTCCTTTAAACATAAAAGGAACAGCACCTACACGAATCCAATGTTCACTACCGCTTTGTTCCAGAAAATTAAGTTC
>Ga0314774_1000130_pt1 | contig 66302 bp, 55 predicted proteins | sample MetaGCBIA2018_FD_204515 | JGI IMG/M metagenome (GOLD analysis project Ga0314774, IMG submission 204515) | Cryopeg brine microbial communities from Beaufort Sea near Barrow, Alaska, United States - CBIA 2018 | ecosystem: Environmental > Aquatic > Marine > Coastal | place: USA: Alaska | collected... | reverse complement strand
TTAAAAACTCGTCGGTAAATAATTCCTCTTTTTTCATGTCTGTATAAAATTTAAAATTAAACAAAAATAGCTTGGGTGATCACCCAAGCTATTTTTTTAACTTACACAGATTTTGAGATACTGCTGATGGAAACGAAATTTTAAATGACAATGAAATTGAATGCGTTTTTGAACGTATTTAAATTTCACCTTATTTGATATCTATATCGTTGGAAAAAAGTGAAACAAGGAATAAAATAGTTCCATTTCAACCAAAACCTTGCGCATAAAAAAAGGTTCCAAAACTAAATGTCTTGAAACCCTCACTGGTGTTGCTCCTCCTATTACTCGAAGTTGCAACCATGCTTCCGTATTTTTTACGATTAACAGAGGTAAACCAATATCTACAAGCCTACTAAATTGTTGAAATCAGTCCACTTTTTGCTGAGGATTTACAGGGTTTCCTGCAAAATATAAAGAGAGGAGGGGATGATTGTAGGTTAGATCGTTTTCACTTTTATAAAAAAATGAAAAATATTAATTAATTGTTGTTTTTTATTAATTTGCATTAAATGGTAGGGTTTTTTATTTTGAACTTGTTACGATGATATAAATATCAACCCATAAAATCATAATTATTATGAAAACAAAAAAAAATACTCAATTTATTATTGCTGTCTTTATAATAGCTCTTACAATTTCTTGCTCAAAAGACAATACTGTTTCAACAGCTGGAACTGTTGCACTAAAAGCCAAAGCTACCCTTAACAACACAACCGGTAAAGATGCTATCTCAGCTAAAGGTCTAAGTGGACTTACTATTTCAAGCTTTATTACAAACATTAAGAATATTGAATTTGATAGAAATATTGAAGAAAATTCTAGTGAAAATTCCAATTTAGATGAAGATTCAAATTTAAGTCATAGTAATGATACTTATACAAATCTCGAATTACAAGGCCCCTTTGAATTAAATTTAGCTTCCGGAAATACATCAATAAATGTAGCATCTGCTAATATACCTAATAATATTTTTGACGAAATTCAATTTGAATTGCATAAAAGTACAGATCCTCAAAGTGCTATTTTTGGAAAATCAATTGAAATTAAAGGAGATATAAATGGTACTCCATTTATATTTTGGACAGATGCAGAAGAAGAAATGCAAATAAATAATAGTGCTGCCAATACAAATGTTGTTGTAAATGGTTCAACAACTACCATAACTATTAATTTTGATTTAAGTAATATTTTTGGTGCTGCTACAACTATTGATTTTTCAAAAGCTGTTGATGGAAATAATGATGGAATTATTGAAATTTCACCAGATAATATTGATGGTAATGCTGATTTAGCACATACAATTAAAAACTTATTAGAAGAGGGTACAGATATTGAAAATGACTAAGGTTATATAAATCAAATTAGCTTGTATAAATGCCTATGAAAAATCATAGGCATTTTTTTTAAAAAATGGGGCACCTGATAGCGTACGTTTTTTCTATCAAAAAAGTTGGCAAGTTGACATTATAATGTGTTTGGAAGTTTTTGATGCAATGAATGCATACAATGCAATAACAATAGGTTAAATGAGGTGTTTAGTATTTTCTTAAAAACAAAAAAACCAATCAATTTCTTGAATGGCTTTGTTTTGCTCCCCTATTACTCGAAGTTGCAACCAGCTTCTCGTAAATTTACGGTTTAATGAGGTGATTAAATATGTTTTAAACCTTCATTAAATGATTTTAACCAGTCACCTATTGCTAAACATTTACAATGATAATGTCTTTATTTTCTATCGCTTAATTGTTAATTCACAGTTTGTAATTTATTGAAATGCTTTTGTATTAGTGAATCTAATTCATGTTTGTTAATAGGTTTTGTTATATAATCATTGCAGCCTGCATCCAGTGATTTTTCCCTGTCACCAGTTAATCCATAAGCAGTTTGTGCAATAATCACAACATCTTTGTTGAATTGTCGGATTTGACGTGTAGCTTCATATCCGTTTAAATCGGGCATTTGAATATCCATCAAAATTAAATCGAGGTCAGGGTTGTTACGGCAAATTTTAACAGCTTCAATTCCATTTATTGCTTTTATAATTTTATTGCTAAAATCACTTACATTTATAGACAGCAACATTTCTGATGCTTCATCATCTTCGACAATAAGTGTTTTTAAATTTTTAACTTGATTTTCAGAATTGGCAGTAACCTCAATATTTTTGGTGTTAATTTTTTCTTTAAGTTCAGGGTTGTAAGATAAGGTGAAATAAAATGTTGAGCCAATACCTTCTTCGCTTTCTACCCATATTTTTCCACCAAGCATTTCTACATACAACTTGGCAATTGACAAACCAAGACCTGAGCCTTGCTTCGCCATTTTATTCGTTACATCAACCTGCCTGAAACGTTCAAAAATAGTTTCCCGTTTGTCTTTTGGAATTCCAATGCCTGTGTCTTTTACAAAAAATTCCAGTTCAGCATTTCGACTCTTATCAAAGGCTTTACCACCCGTCTTCAAAACATATCCAATTTCTATAGAACCTTCATTCGAAAATTTAATTGCATTTTTAATAAGGTTTGTAAGGATTGCAAACAGTTTTTCACGGTCAGTTTTAATGGTAGCTTCTTTTGATGATAATGTTTTTTTTATGAAAAGTTGCATTCCTTTAGCTTCAACTTCTGGTTTAAAAAAAGTATAAATGTATTCAATTTGCTCATTTATGTTTGATTCCTTAATATCCACTTCCATTAACCCCGCTTCTATCTTCGAAAGGTCAACAATATCGTTTATGATATTAAGCATACGCTTACCACTTTTCTCAATAATATCGGTGTACTTTTGATAGTCTTCATGTGCAAGGCGAGGATTTTTCAGGAGTTCTGAAAACCCAAGGATTCCATTCATTGGAGTTCTAATTTCATGGCTCATATTGGCAAGAAAAGCTGATTTTAAACGGTTGCTTTCTTCTGCATTCTCTTTGGCAATAGCCAACTCTTTTGCCTGTTTTTCTTTTTCTTCATTTTGAAAAGCAAGCTCTTTATTGGTAATAACTAATTCGGCTTCTAGTCTGGCCCTCTCTTTATTCTGAAAGGCAAGTTCTATATTGGAGATAACCGCCTCGTTTGCCCGTTTTAACTTCTCATTATCTTCAAACTTAACATTTAAATTTGTGATAATTAATTTGGCGGCTAATTTCTCTGCTTTCCTGTTTAGAGAAATTATTTTTTTCATTGCAGTAGATAATTCTTTCTTAAGTTGATTGCGTTTGGAATCATCAATATTTTTTAATGACTTAAAGTAAGAAAAATCTTGTTGTAGTTTGTTTAACTCTTGTTTGAGTTCTTTATCGGTTTTAACTTTCTTGTCCATTACAAAAATTTATTAAATTTAGCAACTTCTGGTGTTCTAATTCCTTTTCCTGGCAATGAGAATATAAGGATTTTCCCCTTTTAATCTTCAGCCACTTACCAAGTTACAATTTTTTTTAAATAATAATTAATAATAGATCATAAATTATTTTCCAAATTATCTTTTGTTTTATTATTGCAAGAAATGTGTTTTTTTGTTTTCTTATTTGGTTTAATTTTTAGCAGCAATAACGTCAGTAAGAATTGAGTAAACTAAGTTGTCTCATTAAGCCATTTCCAACTTTCGAATCCTCAGGAAAAAGTAAAATAAGGAAGGAAATAATCTATTTTTACATTAAAACCTTGCGCATAAAAAAGGTTCCAATATTTTATGTCTTGAAAGCCTTAGTGCTTTCTTAAAAACAAAAAAGCCTTAACAACTTAATATTAAGACTTCATTTTGCTCCCCCTATTACTCGAAGTTGCAACTGGAATTCATTAATTCAAAACACAATTATAAGAAAATTAAGGAGTTAATTATTTGGCATTCTAAAAGACAACAAACCTCTCGTAAATGTACCTTTACTTAAATGTGTGATTTTTAAAATAAACACTCTCGAAGTAATTGGTTAAACCAGTCTGCTTTTTCTGATGATTTACATTGGGCGCAAAAGATGGTTTTTAGACAGAGTTTGTACACATATTTTAGAATTTGAAAGTGATTCTCAAGTTTATTTCTTTGAAGGTTCATTTACTAATTATGAAGAAAATAAGAAAAGTCGCTTAGGTGGCGATTTAATTCCAAAACGAATTAAGTATAAAAAATTAGTTAGATAATATTCTTATTAAAAATCCCAGCCTTTAAGCTGGGATTTTTATCTTTTAAATTTATAACAATACATTAAAGATTTATTCTTATTTTATTACTAATTTATTATCTTAGTTTTGTTATTTTTTTTAAAAAATAACAAAACTCTTTTCCTTCTATTTCCAAAGGAGCTTTTACTGTAACTTTTCTAATATCTTTTTTAATTTGGGAATTTTCCAAAATACTAAGAGCTTCAATTTTAACTCCATATTTGTTTTCTAATTTCTCTTTTAAATTTTCAAAACCATTAAGTATTTCTTTCCTAGATTTTAAATTTGGAAATATATTACTAATTTGATAATTATCATTTAGAATAATATTAGTGAGTTCTTCATATGTTATATTTAAACTTTTATTTCCTTCGAAAGGAGGACATGAACATTTCATTGATTTGAAAATATTATCCTCAGTAATAGAGACTATTAGAATACTGTCTTTAATGTTTGGTATATATTCTAAATATTTTCCATCCCATCTAACACTGAAATTAAATGCCGGATAAGGAGATTTTATTTTTTTTTGAAGAGTTTCCTGATCAATTCCTTTTAGATCCTTTTGCTCTGTTTCAACTCTATATCTACTTGTGTTTTTTTTATAATAATTATATCTATCCACTTTAACAGTTGGAGTACCCCTTAAGATACAGCTATAAACAGTTATTTCCTCAGTTGATTTTATAGATTTATGTACTTTTAAATCATCATAATGATATAATACATCAATGTTTTCTTCAAAAGATTCGACTTTATGCTTCAGGATTTCAGCTATCGTAATACTTAATAATCCTTCAACTGTTCTTATTGTTCCTCGAGCAGTAATTGTAGAACCATAAAAAGTTTCTCCAGTTCCTCTAAAAGAAAAATTAGTATCTGATTTACCTGTAATTTGGATAGGAATATTTGGCAAAGGTGTTGATAACATCCATTTTTTATCAATTTCTTTTTTTTCTCTATCTAAAGAATTGACATCAGTATAATCGGTTTTTTGTAATTCATCAATAAAAATAGGAACGCTTATATCTCCGTTTATCCTATTTACTGATTGATTCGTTTGACTATTTATTTGAATAGTTACTGTAAAAATACAAATGAAGAGAAGTTGTTTAATCATAATAAGAATGTTTTTAATAAGTTTAACAGTGTTAAAATAATCCCAGATTTTATCTGGGATTATTTATTCAATATCTTTACTTTTAATTAAATTAATATATTACTATTCATTAATTCCCTTCAGTGTAAGTATATGGAATTGGGACACTGTACATTTCCAGAATTTTCAAATTTCCTGAATCTGAATTGTGCTGAATCTTCATCCAGAGTTTAGGAACTGTATTCATTTCCCATATATTATCGCCCATCATACTCATTGTAAGTTTCAATGTCTCTCCCGGAAAAATAATGGAAGCATACCTTCCCCTTGTTCTATCAGTTATTTCCCAATCTGGTTGTATTCTGGTAGAATTATCATCTGATTGAACCGAAGGAAAGAGTATTCCATATTGTACGCCAACTTGTAAATTATTGATGCTGTTGTTTTTTACCTCGAACACAAATTTTGGACTGTTTTTAGTTTCATTTGTTACTGCAATAAGTTTCCATTCCACGGGTTCAATTGTTTGAATTGGGTTAAAAGCAGGAATTAACTTTGACATTTTAACAGCTTTTCTAATCAAGTCAGGATTACTGTTTATTTCATTTATTTTATCAGCAACAGACTGAACATAAACTTTGTATTTTTTCTTTGATAATTTACCTATAGCTTCAGCCCAGTCTTTATCAGTTTTATAATTTCGGTCAGCTATTTTAAGTGTTAGTGTTGTTGCATCTTGTTCAAAATATAAACGAGCTCTGTTGCTTATCATTAATGCTTTCCAAGAAATCCAATTGGACAATAACAACCCCTCAGAATATTTAAATTCACCGACTGCAAAATTATTTTCTGTGAGTGCCATTTCTACTATTTGCCACGCATTATTTGGTGCTATATTTTCAATTTTTATTTCAGGATCATTCCCGAAAACTTGTGCATTTATTGAACCGAAAGTCAGTAATAAAATTAAGTATATTATATTCTTCATTTTATTCTATTTTTTTTAAACTTTTATAAACCATTTTCCATCTATCTTTAGAAGATCAGCCTTTTCATTATCTGTATCCCCATTATTAAAATGAACAGTGAATTTAATTTTTGCTGATTTTCCGTCTTCAGCTATTGTTTCCTCTGTTATTTCAACAATTTTAATACCATCTTTTTTCTTATGTTGTTCATATGCCATTGCAGCCAAACCTTCCATTTTTTTTGTTTCTGCATCTGTAAATTTTTCACCTTTTGCTGAAATATACATTTTTGCAGCTTTTTCAAATTCTTTGTTTTTCATAAAATCATACGCTTTTACAATGGCATCTCCAGGCGCTGAGGTTCCACTTGAACAAGAGTTTAAACTAAAAGCTACAGCCAATACTAAAAGGATTGCATAAATTTTTAAATTTTTCATAATTACAGTTTTAAATTATTATTTATTTAGATTAAATTATTCTAGTAAAAAATGGGGCTTTAGTAAATTCTGAAGGGAAAATTATCATGTGTTTCCCAATTATATAGTTCAATTGTTTTGGCTTTACATTTAAAACAGCACCGTAATTATTAAATGCTTTTAAAACAAGTTCAGTGCAATACAATTTGGTGTTTGTGGTTAGATCATATTTAGTGTCAAATTCATATTTATTTAGATAATAGCTGTTAGCGGTCTTTACAACTTTATCTAAATAAACTTCATTGAAATTACTTCTGTAAACAGCAAATTTTGAAGCGTTTTTTGAATTTAAAAAAGCGGATAATTTTTCTTTTTGTATCAAGTTTGTTTTGCTTGGTACTGCATGAATTACATATGGAATGTCATTTTCTATAGAGATAATGCCTATATGTGTAAATTCAGAATTCGTATCGGCCAAATACACTGCAAAACTTTCTGTAGATCGTCCACATCTTAAAATTAAATCACCGTTATGGAGGTTCTCAAAATTACTAGATAAGCTTGCTTCGTTTTTTAAACTAAATTTAAAATAGTCTAGAACTATTAAAGAAACTATCATTAAAAAAACGATAAATAAAGAAGTGAAATATTTTTTTGAAACACACATTGCGTAAAAATTAGTTGTTTATCTATTACTATTAGATTTGGATATTCTATTCAGAGAAAAGCAACTAAATAAAAACAATAGGGATGATTACCCCTAATAAGATAATCTTAGATTGAACAATAAATTTGTTTGAAAATAAGGTGGATACAGCCAGTATAATTACATTCTTAATCATAATACAGCGTTTTAATCTGGGGCTGGTTTCTTCTTATGATTAAATTAGAAAGTAGTAATAATCATTAAATTTAAAAAAAATATTTTTATTTTGCAAGTTTAAAAATGAAAAATTCACCTAATGTAGTTTTGAATAATCCTATTATAAATTGGATTTAATGAAGTAAATGAGAAACGGAATAATCAATTTTTACACCAAAACCTTGCGCATAAAAAAGGTTCTAAAAAAACATCTTAAAACCCTTAGTACATTCTTAGAAACAAAAAAGCCTTAACAACTTAATGTTAAGACTTTGTTTTGCTCCTCCTCTTAGGCTCGAACTAAGGACCCTCTGATTAACAGTCAGATGCTCTAACCAACTGAGCTAAGGAGGAATTTGTTCGCTTTTGCGAGTGCAAATATACAAGGTTTTCTTCTTTTTGCAAGAAATTATCAAAAAAATTTCTTCTTTTTAAATTATTTAATTTCATTTAAAAGCAACTTGTTGTAAATCAGCTTAAGACAGTAAATAAAAATTCGCATATTTTGTAATGGTTTGATATCTTTTTACACAAAAAAGTACATATAAAACTATATTTTTAACAGGTTTGCCCAAATTTTACTGAAAATATAATAATTACAAATTAACCATATTTAAAATGGTAGTTTTGGTAAAAGTTGTATTTTTGCACCATCAATTAAAACATTGACTACTAACAAAATTATGGATAAATTTTCATTTTTAAATACGGTTCACACAGGTTTTATAGCCGATTTGTATGACCAGTATTTGATAAATCCTGATACAATAGAGCCCAGTTGGAGAAGTTTTTTTCAAGGCTACGACTTTGCCAACGAAAAATATTCACTGAACGATGAGGAAGCTGTATTTGAAGTTCCCGAAAATGTGTTAAAGGAATTTAAAGTGATTGACCTCATTAATGCCTATAGAACACGAGGTCATCTTTTTACAAAAACAAATCCGGTTCGCGAACGACGTAAATATATGCCAACGTTGGCTCTTGAAAACTTTGGTCTATCTGAAAAAGATTTGGATACTGTTTTTGATGCTGGTCAAATTATTGGCACCGGAAAGGATTCACTGCGTGAAATAGTAAAGCATTTAGAAACCATTTATTGTGAATCTATTGGGGTTGAGTATATGTATATTCGGAATCCTGAAGAAATTAAATGGATTCAAAAACAGCTCAACAAAAATTCGAACCACCCCAACTATACGCCAGAAACAAAAAAATATGTGCTACAAAAGTTGAATCAGGCTGTGACTTTTGAAAACTTTCTGCAAACCAAATATGTGGGCCAAAAGCGTTTTTCATTGGAAGGCGGCGAAACTTTAATTCCCGCTATTGGTGCTGTTATAAGGCTTGCGGCAGAAAATTACGATGTTAAAGAGTTTGTTTTAGGAATGGCGCACAGAGGGCGTTTAAACACGCTCATAAATATTTTCAGAAAACCCATTCGCGATTTATTCAGCGAATTCGAAGGAAAAGATTTTGAAGATAAAGATATTGATGGCGATGTTAAGTATCATTTGGGTTTAACCACTAAAAAAACCTTAAAAACCGGTAAGGAACTTACCATGAATTTGGTTCCAAATCCTTCGCATTTGGAAACTGTAGGCCCAGTAGCACAAGGGATTTCTCGCGCAAAAATAGATAGTGATTACAATGGCGACAATTCAAAATTGCTTTCCATTATTGTGCATGGAGATGCTGCAATTGCCGCACAAGGGGTTGCTTATGAGGTGATACAAATGAGTCAATTGGCCGGTTATTCAACTGGCGGAACCATTCATATTGTGGTGAACAACCAAATAGGCTTTACCACAAATTATTTGGATGCCCGCTCAAGCACCTATTGTACGGATGTCGCAAAAATAACCTTGTCACCGGTATTGCATGTAAACGCCGATGATGTGGAAGCCGTTACGCACGCTATAGAATTTGCCCTAAATTTTAGGATGCAATTTAAAAGGGATATCTTTATTGACTTGCTCGGCTACCGAAAATACGGACATAATGAAGGCGATGAACCTCGTTTTACGCAGCCAAAATTATATAAAGCCATTGCAAAACATCCAAATCCGAGAGATATTTATGCGCAAAAACTGATTGAAGAAGGCGTTATAGATGATGCGTATTTAAATAAAATAATTACTGAATTTAAAGACCGGCTTGAAGAAGAATACCTGCTTTCAAAAGAGGTAGAAACTTCTAAAGTAAGTGAATTTATGCAAGACACCTGGAAAGATTTTACCAGAAGTGATCTTGATGCGATGCTGATTTCTGAAAAAACTACTTACCCAAAAACGAAACTGAAAGAAATCGCCAAAATAGTCTCAACGGTTCCAAAAGGAATTAAATTTTTGAGAAAAGCTGAAAAGATTTTGCTGGACAGACATAATATGGTTTTTGAAAATGACAGAATCGATTGGGGAATGGGCGAAACATTGGCCTATGGGACTTTACTTCAGGAAGGATTTGACATCCGTATTTCAGGACAAGATGTGGAACGTGGAACATTTAGCCACCGCCATGCCATTTTACGAGATGAAATTTCCGAAGAACGCATTAACCTACTCAACATGATTGGCGACAGTCAGGGAAAAATGAACATCTACAATTCCTTATTATCGGAATACGGCGTCCTCGGTTTTGACTATGGTTACGCCATGGCAAATCCAAATACCTTAACCATTTGGGAAGCGCAGTTTGGTGATTTCGCCAATGGAGCACAAATTATATTTGACCAATATATGTCGGCCGCAGAAGACAAATGGAAATTACAAAACGGAATTGTAATTCTGTTGCCGCATGGATATGAAGGACAAGGATCTGAACATTCTTCTGCACGTATGGAACGTTTCCTGCAATTGTGCGCTATTGACAATATGATTTTGGCCGATTGCACAACACCTGCAAATTTTTACCACCTATTGCGTCGTCAAATGAAACGTGATTACAGAAAACCGCTTATCGTGTTTACGCCAAAAAGTTTGCTTCGGCATCCATTGGCAACCTCATCTTTGAATGAATTTTCCACCGGAAGTTTTCAAGAAGTAATTGATGACAACATCAACAAAAAAAATGTGACCAAATTGGTGTTTTGCACCGGTAAATTTTATTACGATTTATTGACCGAACGCACTTCTTTGGAAAGAAATGATGTGGCACTGGTAAGGATTGAACAATTATTTCCGTTGCATTTAGAAAAACTGCAACAAGTAATCGACAGCTATCCGAATGTTAAAAAATACGTTTGGGCACAGGAAGAGCCTGAAAATATGGGCGCTTGGAGTTATATGCTGCAACGCTTCAAATTGGTAAATCTTGAGGTGGCTTCACAATCGTTTCATTCAGTTCCTGCGGCAGGTTCCTCCGCACGTTTTAAACGAAGACACCAGCGTATAATTGATAAAGTATTTAATACTAACCAATAAAATAACCCTTAAATTATTTTCTTCGGAAGAAATTTAAGGCGGAAAAAACATTAAAAATTAAAGAGATGATTTTAGAAATGAAAGTTCCCTCCCCGGGAGAATCTATCACAGAAGTAGAAATTGCAGCCTGGCTTGTTAATGATGGCGATTATGTTGAAAAAGACCAGCCAATTGCCGAAGTAGATTCTGATAAAGCAACACTTGAAATTCCTGCGGAAGAAAGCGGCATCATTACATTAAAGGCTGAAGAAGGCGACACCATAACTGTTGGCTCCATTGTTTGTTTAATTGATTTAGAAGGTAAAAAACCAGTTGGTGGTGAACCGTCTTCAACTGGCAGTGAAAAACCCGCAGAAAAAATAGCAAAAAAACCTGACGCTCCTATTGCACCAGAAAAAACCTACGCAAGCGGCACAGCTTCTCCTGCGGCAAAAAAAATATTGACAGAAAAAGAAATTTCGGCTTCTGAAGTTATCGGAACCGGAAAAGATGGCCGAATCACAAAAGACGATGCAGCAAAAGCAACACCAAGCATGGGAACTCCTGCTGGAGGTATGAGAACCAGCGAACGCAATAAACTTTCTATGCTCCGCAGAAAAGTGGCAGAACGTTTGGTTGTGGTAAAAAATGAAACCGCGATGCTTACCACTTTTAATGAAGTGGACATGAAACCAATTTTCGACTTGAGAAACGACTATAAAGAAGATTTTAAAGCGAAACACAATGTTGGCCTAGGATTTATGAGTTTTTTCACCTTAGCTATTGTAAGAGCCTTAAAATTGTTTCCGGATGTCAATTCTATGCTGGATGGCGATTATAAAATATCTCATAATTTTCAGGATATTTCTATCGCGGTTTCTGGCCCGAAAGGCTTGATGGTTCCGGTAATCAGAAACGCTGAAAACCTATCTTTTAGAGGCGTTGAAAATGAAGTGAAACGTTTGGCTTTAAGAGCAAGGGATGGACAAATAACTGTTGACGAAATGACCGGCGGAACATTTACCATTACAAACGGCGGTGTTTTTGGTTCAATGTTGTCCACGCCAATTTTAAACCCACCACAAAGCGGAATTTTAGGAATGCACAATATTGTTGAAAGACCTGTCGCCATTAAAGGTGAAGTGGTTATTAGACCCATTATGTTTGTGGCCTTATCTTATGACCACAGGGTTATTGACGGAAGGGAATCGGTTGGCTTCTTGGTTGCCGTTAAGGAAGCTTTGGAAAATCCTGTGGAGATTTTAATGGACAACAATCCTAAAAAAGCGTTGGAATTATAAAATTCAAAAAACATTGTTTATCAAAAAACCGAGCAAATTGCTCGGTTTTTTTTGATTTAGGATTTTTTGATTAAATTGACAGTTCACTACCATTCCAAAAGAACAGAAAGGTCACGACCTATCCCTACAGTTAATTTTAATTCATCTTTTAAATTTTTTCCAACACGCCTGCTGCCACTTCTCATTACTCCTTCAGGGGGCTAGGGGGCGTTTTAAAACTTATAAACCAACTTCCTTAAATACAAACATTTTTTCTCATAGTTAATTATTGCACCTCCTTTTTCCAAAATGTCTGCCCCAATAATACCATCAACAGCTTCAGCATTATGTTCCGTCAACGCGGTATTTACATGGTTTAAATCAAGTAGTACAACGTTAAAATTTTTATATTTCCATTGGTTAATTTCAATGTGGTTTTTGGAAGAAATTTTTGTTTCCATACCAATAGCACCTGCTCCGGCTGCTTTTGTTTCAGAATCCATCACTTCCAATTTAAATTTTTCTGCCAAATCGATGTCGATACAAGAATTTGAAGCTCCAGTGTCTAAAATAAATCGGCCTTTTACATTGTTTAATTTCACTTTTAGTTCAAAATGATTGGTGTTTATCTTTTTGAGTTTTATTTTGGCATATCCTTTTCTTAAAAGAATGTTATTAAATTCCATCTATTGTATATTTAGGGCAAATTTACCAATTTTTTACAAGACAGTAAACTTGTATCAGAAACTCGAATAGCCCTTGGTTAAGGTCACTATTAAAATGTTTTGTAATAATTTCTTGGTTTTTTTGTTGTAGAATCAACATTTAAAAATGAAACAAAAAAAATACTGTCTCTTAAAAAAGACAGTATTTATATATATTTTAAGATATTATTTATTCTACTCTAAAAGCAATTGGCAAACTGTATTTCACGCCTACCGCACGTCCTCGCTGTTTACCTGGAACCATTTTAGGCAATAAGTTCACAACTCTAATGGCTTCAGCTTCTAACCTCTTGTGAGGCGCTCTTGCTTGCACGTCTGTAATATTTCCTGTTCTGTCAATTTTAAACATGACAAATATTTTTTTAACACCTGGCGATAATCCTAAATCCGATGCCAAGTCAGCGTTAAATTTACGGTTCACATGTTTTGCAATTTCCTCTTGCAGGCATTCTTTTAATTCTGCTTTTGATCCTTTACACCCTGGGTAAATTGGTACATCTTCAATAATTGCGAAAGGAACATCTTCCATAATTTCTTCATCCAAATTTACTTCAACGATTTCCTTAACAACCACAGCCTCATCTTCATTGCTCTCTGTAGATTTAATAATAGTTTCCTCAACTATAGCCTCATCTTCAACAATTTCAATCTTATCTGGTGCCGGTGGCGGTGCTTTCTTTGGCTCAGGTGGTTTTACTTGTTCTATTTCTATGGTTTGCTCTTCATCCTGCATATTATAATTTGCCGGACCGAGGTCTGCAATAACTCTATCATACGTCTTCTTTTCAATGGCTAAATACACCACTAAAAGTGATAGTACCAAACCTAACAGCATGAATAATCTGGTGTAGGTCTCTAAATTCGCTTTTGGATTCTTTTTGGCTTGCATCTGTGAATTTTTTATAGGTTGCTAATTTAATAATTTAAATATATTATACAAGTATAATTTTTAATTCATGTCAATTTTTTTTAAAAACAAAAGCAAAAAATAGCGTTGCAATTGTTATACCCGATAAGTTAGCAAAAACATCATAGATGTCTGCTTGCCTGTTATAGGTAAATACACCTTGTAAAATCTCAATAATTATGCCATAAATAAAAACTACCAATGTTACTAAAATAATAGATTTCCACAAGTAAGTTTTTGGTCTAAAGGTTAATAACCAACTAATTGTTAAAAGGCAATAGCCAGAAGTGTGCAAAATTTTATCTGAAACTTGCATGCCTATTCCTAATCCATTTTTAAGTGAAATTAGACTCCCAACAGTAATTGCAACCGATAAAAGAATGGAAACGTAAAAAAAATAATTACGCGCCAATCAATTCTCCATATGCTGTTGCCGATAATAATTCTTCGATTTGGGAAGCATCTGAAATTGAAATTTTAACCATCCACCCTTCTCCGTATGGATCTGTGTTCACTTTTTCCGGTTCGTCTGCCAACGCTTCATTAATTTCAATTATTTCCCCTGTTATAGGCATAAATAAATCTGAAACAGTTTTTACGGCTTCTACTGAACCAAAAACTTCTTCTTTCTCAATCGTTTCATTTAAGGTGTCAACATCAACATAAACGATGTCACCCAACTCACCTTGTGCGAAATGTGTAATGCCAATTGTTGCGGTATTGCCTTCAACTTTAACCCATTCGTGGTCTTTAGTGTATTTTAAATCTGCTGGAATTTTCATTATTTTTATTTATTTAATTTATTGTTTAATTACCAAATATATACCTGACACTTAACCCAGAACTTACTGATTGTCTTGGGAAAGTTGTTGAAATTGCATATTTGGAAGAACTTTGGTCAAAGTAAAACGAGGTTGTTAAGTTTTTGCTTACCGCATAATCTGCAAAAAATTTAAGAGACAATAAACGTTGCCCTCCGGTTACTTGATCGTTATCTTTATCTATTGCCCTAATAATTGTTTCATTGTCTCTTAAAGATATGTCTGCCCTTAAATCCAAATCTCCCTTAAGTTTTGTCAACTCACCGCCAAATCTAAATTTCATGGCCAAATCTTTAATTCTATATCCCAATCCAACCACATATTCTATCCCTTTTATTTGGGTAATTGTGTTGTTATTGAAGTTTAAAGTAAGTCCTCTGTCTTTATTAATTCGACCGCTGAAAGATACGGAATTTTTCATTTTCACATCAACTTTTATCAGTGGAGAAAATTCTTCCAGTAAATTAACATTGGTAAATAAGGTTTTGTTAATGTAATTACCTGCTATATCGGTTTCTGCGTATGGATTATCTTTGTTATAAGCTAAATTATTGCTGAAACTTGTAATGGAATATAGCGAATTATAACTGTGCGTAACCAAAAAGCTTCTGAAATTTTCTTTAAACCAGCCTATTTTCATCAATCCTTTGTAGGTTAATTTCCAACTTGGAATAGGTACTTCTCTAAAAGCGCCTAAATTTACTGAAGCCGCATCTTTACCGGAATAGGCAGCTAAAAATGCAGGTAACAGAACTTGTTCGCTTGTTTCTCCAAATCCACTTATTGGTTGGCCTGTATTTGTTGCAAAACGCTGCGCAATAATTGCCCTGTTGTTTTTAAATTCTTCAAAAGTGACATCACTATTATTAAATGATGTTTTCAACATATTATGGCTTATGCTGAAATTTCCATATTGGGTAATTGGTGAATTTGTATCTAATATATTATTGACAACATCCAATTGTTGTGAGGTATTTTTTGTGTAGGTTTTACTCCCCCTAAATTCTATATCTAAGTTTTGAGATGGTTCAACAATAATAGTGGCGTCTAATTTATTTAAATGCGTTTGGCTAAATGTTCTGTTGAAATAAGGATCATTGACATCTCTTGATAATAACCAACCATTTTCAACCGCTCTTTGCCTAATATCGATCTGACTTCCGAACACAAATCCGAATGTTGGCGCAAGACTTCCGCTGTAATTGCCACGCCCCAAAAATCCGATTTGAGGAACATAACCTGGCAAATAAGTTCCATTATTTTCAGAATAATTAATACGTGCTTTTTTAACTGAAGTTAACACATTATAAAAAGCTTGTCCAATTTCAGCGCCAATAGATTTATTTTTTTTAGCTGAAGTACTTTGAGTTATTCCAGATTCTTTTGGACCTACAGCTGTTCCCCTTTGGTTCTTTTTGTTTAAAAGCTTGTCAATTCCAATTGTTTTGTAAAATTTAGCAAAATCTATATCTGCACCAAAAGTCTGTGTATTCGCGTTTTGAATTACATTTCCAACTTTATCAATATAAGATTGTGATGAAGCCTGCCAGTCAAAATCGGCTGTGTAGGCATAATCTGCATTCATAAAATCTAAGAACGGAATTTTATTTAAAGGAATGTTATAGGTTCCATTTAATGATTGGTGGTAATGATCAGGTCTTCCAATGGTGAAAAAATTGTCAAATAATTTTATGTCATCAGTTGCATTAAAGGAATCATAAATATAATTATTGGCCGCCCTAAAATTAAACTGCAATGATTTTGTTAAGTTGTACCCAACTCCATAATCCCAATCAAACATAAAATGGCGCTGTTTCAGAACTGGCAATTCAGGCAATCCTTCGATTAAACTTCTTGACAATTGTTCATTATACCGCCTAATAATATTTGAATTTACAGAGATTGTTGAAGGCAATAAATTCAAATTAAAATCTTTAATTAATTTCAAATACTTACCATCAAGTGCTCCTACGTTTTTAAAAGGTTCTAAAGTCAGTTCCTGAAAACTGAAATTATAGTTGGCCGAGGTCCGCACATTTTGGTCACTAAATTTTTGAACATTGTAATCTTTATGGTAGGTTTCGTTATAAGCATAGGAAACAGATAAATTTTCTACGCTATAAAAATGTTTTTTATTTTCTGAATTTGGGTTAAATTCTTTTCTGACATTTATTAAACTGATACTTCTTCGTTTGGTATAATCTCTTGCGCTAGCGCTGTTTGGATTGATGTTTTTAGCATCATCAAACAATACGTCCTGATATTGCGGATCGTATTTTGGATCTTTAAACTCTTCGGAAACGCTGTAATTGAAAGGTAATTTTATGCCCCAGTCTTTCGGTAATAATTTTCCAAAATTCACATTGGTGACCAAATCATACAATTTAGTATCTTGTTGACTGCGTTCATTTACGCGTTGTTCAATACCTCCAAAACCTTGTGTTTCCATTCTTCCGGTTACAGAAACATTTGCAAAATCAGCAAAATTTGCGTCGGCGCTTACCACGGCTGCCCAGCCGCCTTTATTGTCAAACTCTGAAACCCGCATTTCATTAAACCAAATTTCAGCACTTTGATTGGTGTTTGTCACATTTTGTACCCCGAGCATAATGGTCTTAATGTTCGCCAAATTTGGGTTTCCTTTCACCCGAATATTGTAACCTTCCAATCCTTCAATGGGCGAAGGCATATTTACCGCCGGGTACAAAACATTGGGCGCAACTCCATCTTCAAATCTTAACAATTTAAGTTTTCCCAAATATTCCAAAAAAGCATCTAAATTATTTTCTTCAGGCCAAATTTCGAGTGGTGTTGTTACGCCGTAATCAGAGACCGTTAATAATTTTTCCAGTTGATAATAATTATCGTTTAAATCACTTCCAATTCTGATAATGGCCTTTAATTCATTGTTCTGAACTTGCGATTTTGTTTGAATTCCTTCTGTATGTAAAAACAATTTCAAATGTTTATACATTCTTAAATCTACCTTTACATTTTTGAATATTGCCCTTGTTTCTTCAGGTTCAAGATCGGTGACTTTTAAAGATAATGATTGCTCATTTTGTTTTTGCAAAGTTGTGGTTCCTCTTAAAATTTCACGCTCAATGCCTGGAGGCAATACATAAGGTATCGGGCTTCTGCTTTCGTTTTCCTGAATATTAACCACACCCACCTGAAAGTTTTGCAATTGTGCATTTGTTAATTCTTGCGGAGGAACAATAATGTCATCCAATGTTTTTGTGTAACGTCTCCAATCGCCGCGAACCAATTGCAACTCTCCAAAACGCAAAACAATCGGCATTTTAAATTTGGTCAAAAATATTCGCATAAAACGAATGGAATTAAATCCGGTAATATTGTTCACAACCTCATCCGGAGTTCCTACCTGAATCCTGAATTGCAACCATCTAAAATCTTTCTTGCTGCCATCTTCAAGTTCAACTGTCACTATTTTTTCATCAACAATATTGTTTTGACCAACTATTAAATCATTTTTATTTAAAGAAACTTTGTATTGATAATAGCTTTCAACCGTGTTCATCGTCTGGTCTTTATTGATGTCCTCAACATCCGGAAATGTTGTTGCTGAAGTTGGATAGCTTTCGGTTGATAAGTTATTGGTTGGTGAATTTCCCTGAGTATTGTTAAATTTTTTATAGCGCGTTAAAACAGAAGCATTATTGGCATCATATTCTGAGCTTCTGAAATAAGAGTAATTGTCATTCGCAGGATCGGGACCAAAAGCAGTTCCAAACAATTGGGTTTCCTCATCATCATTCAATCCGTCAAAACCTATATCCTGGCTTAAACGTTCATTGTCTTTGTCGCTAAACGCATACAATAAAGATTGATTGGTTGGAATTTTACCCCAAACAGTAGGTTCTGTATTGTTGGTGCTCAAAGGATTTTCAGGCAATCCATTTTCATACATTTTCCTGCCGTCTTTTAAAATATCTTCTGAAACATTTCCAAGGTTAAAATACACTTCCCCAACCTGATTCTCGGGATCATTCGGGTTTATTCCAGAAGGCAATCCTTCTGCATTTGTAATGGAATAATGGTCGTATGGATCCATCAACCAAAATTGGATATATTCAACGTTAGATTGTTCAAAGTTGGTTGTAGTCAATGGCCTGGTAATCCCAGCCCACCGGTCTTCCGGATTGGTGAATTTTCCATCAGGCCCAACATTGGAAGTGTCGTAATTATTACTCCCCCTTTCATTGGGATAATAGGCCAAATCCAAAGTTCTCACAACGGTTGACTGTGTTAAATCCAAATCTTGTTCAGGAAATAATTCTTCATACCTAATTCTTCTAACCTCTGCACGCGAAAGCTCTGCGTTGTCAATATTTCCAGGCTGCAACGATGAGCCTCCATAAAAAAGCGGATCAATGATGTACCAGGCCAATCTGGCTCTTTTGTATCCGTAAGGCAGGCCTGTAGTATTTCCTCCCAAATCAAACTGTGTTTGGTATTGTGGCGTACTGGCCATATACCATTGCTGAACTGTTTTTATTTCTACAGGAATTTGGGAGCCTTCAAAATCATCAACATAAGAAGTAGCTTGGCCTTCTTGCTCAATTCTTTTTGGAGAGCCCGGAATTAAATAAGCGAAATCTCCTCGAATTGAAAAATTTGAAGGAACATCCGTATCTATATTTGGCAGTTTATTTACCCATTTTGTAAATTTCGGAACTTCTGTTCCAAAGCTTGCATTTATTCCAAAAATAGTATTGTTAATTGGCTCTTGTCCAAATAGTGCTTTTTGTGTTATTGGCTTTTCATTTAAATTTAAAATGGTTACACCCGCAATGAATTCATCAGAAAATTTATGTTCTACATTAACACCCAAAAAACTTTTTGTCTGTAAATTGAAGGTGGCATTGTTTTCAACAGAAACTTCAATTGGCGCATTGGAAGCTTCTAAACTCGGGTTAATGATTTGAACCCTTCCCATTTGATAATCCACCACATAATCAATTCCTTCTACCAACTCCCTTCCACCGGAAGTCACCCTTACCGAACCTTGTGCCACATTAAATGCCCCTAACGGAATGCCATTGGCGCTTTCAGATTTATGATATCCTTTTATTAAGTACTTGTCTTTTTGCTGAAAATTATTTTTTGCCTCAGATTGTGTGATTCGGTATAATTCGTTAAAAACATATGTTTCATCGGCGCTGTTTGTCAATTTCGACTGTAAATCTTTACCGAAAGGTTCTACATTTGGAAAAATAATAAATCCCTTTTCTGAATTTACCGTAGCACCTTCCACATAATCGAAATAACCGTCTCCTTCTGGGGTGTAAAACTGACTTTGGTCCAACCTGTCCACATCCAGTAAATTTAAAAGCGTTCTATCTGAGACGCCTGGAGTTTGGGCATTTTGCAATACGTTTATTGGCACGCCGGTAGCATCATCCGCATACAACAATTCCAATCGAAAACCGTCGGGCTGCATCCTATAAGTTTGCAATGAATAGATATTTTTCATCATCAAATCCCACAGCGGAATATCGGTGCTTATGATTTCACTTCGCAATAATTTTACCACAATATTTTCAGGCGCTATAATACCGTCGCTGGTAAATTCTCCCACTTTGTAAACTTGGGAATCTCCGCTTATTGTATATTCAAAAGCCACTGCAAGCACATCAGAATCGGCCAACCTTCGGTTTAATGAAATAAATCCCAATTGCGGATGTACCCTGAATTCATCAGGTCTTAGTTTTATGGCATTTTCCAATACCGAATAATCTCGACCTTGCTGCATGGCAAAAGGGGACAAACCATTGCTTACCGTTGAGATATTACGAACTGGATTTGTGGTCGTCAATATGGATGAAATATCGTTTGCGCTGTTTGATGGAAAAATTGCGCCCGGAACAGGCGTAACATTTGCCGGTCCAATATTTGTTGGGTCGCCTTCTCCAATGTCCGCAAGCGCCACAATATTTCTGATGTCAATGGTTGTAGCGTTTCGGTTGGTCACCCAAACTTCAACTTTTGTGATATTTATTTCGCTGTTGATTAACGGATAATCTTTTAAAGCGGTGTTGTAATGATCCCTAAAATATTGGGACAGAAAGAAATGACGATTTTCATCGTAATCCGTTGCCTGCAACTCAAATTCCTGAATGGTTGCCCCCCCCTGAGCGGCCACTGTTTTTGTTTGTGATTTTTGCTCGGCAAAAACGCCAGTAACGGTTGTCTTTCCAAACTGCAATTGCGTTTTAACCCCAAATAAGCTTTGGGCTCCCACAATTAAGGAGTTTTTTAGAGGCATGCTTACATTTCCAACTTCTATTTTTTGAAGAATGTCATCTTCCGTTGGCGTGTATTCCAACTTTATTTGATTTTGGAAATTAAAAGTTGATTGTGTGTCGTATTGTGCGCTAACTTTTAACTTAGTTCCTACTTTGGCTAAAATACTGGCGCTAATTTCCTGATTAAAATCGAATGTAAAACTTTTTCTATTACGTTCAGACAATTGCGGATTGTCTACTTTTTGATAAAGCATTCCCAATTTCACCAATACAGATCCCTGTGGATTTACTTCAATGGTATTTCCACCGAAAACAGATTGAAAAAAATCAGACTTTACATAATAGGTTGGCAACAAGTTCTTTTGAGCGTCAAGGCTTCCTGCTTTTTTGCTATTGGTTGCGCTAATTTTGCTTTTATAATAGGCAAGCATATCCTTTTTTAGCTGGTATTGTTTATACTCTTCCTGAGTCATAAAAATTGGATACTGCACATAATAATCGCCAATTTTTTCAACAACCATATATCTCCCCAGTTCGGTATCATAAATAATTTCCGATTGCTTTGGGTCGGTTAAGAACAAACTTCCTTCCTGATAATTTTTAAACGGGTATTTTAATTTTAAGGTGTCTGTTTCTTTTTCAACAATTGTAGTGTCATTTGGAATAAGTATAGGAGATATCTGAGCTCTAACTGTTGAAAGAAAAAACCAAAAGAAAAAAAATAAAATATATGTTTTAAATATAAATCGCGCGTTTTTCAATTTTTATAAATTTTTCAATGCTTTTTTTATTAAAACTTCAACACTTACTGTATTATCCTCAAGCAGTATTTTATCAACTACTTTTTCAACTTGTTTTTTATTAAATCCTAAGACTTCTAAAGCAGATAACGCTTCATTTTTAATCGTATTGCTTAAGCTGACAGAAACTTCATCAATGGCATAGGTTTTAGAAATTTTGTCTCTCAAGTCAACCAAAACACGTTGTGCGGTTTTAACGCCGATTCCTTTTACGGATTGAATAACGCCAACATTATTTGAAGCTATGGCATGTTGAATTTCATCGGTAGTCATGGAGGATAACATGGTGCGTGCAATGCTTGGCCCTACTCCTGAAACTGAAATAAGCAATCTGAATATTTCGCGTTCGATTTTGTTGATAAACCCATATAATGTATGCGCATCTTCCTTGATAGAAAGATGCGTATACAAAATTACAAATTCGTTATCTGGGAGTTGAGAATATGTATTAAGAGAGATGTTTAGCCAATAGCCTATTCCATTTGCCTCTATTATGGCAAATGTTGGATTTTTTTCAACTAACTTCCCTCTTATGTGCGTTATCATATTTCATTTCTCTATTGACTTCCAAATGTACTAAAATATTATTTACCATTCATTTTTTCCTGTGCATGCACAATCGCCACACAAGCCATATTTACAATCTCTTCAACGTCTGCACCAAGCTGAAGAATGTGAACCGGTTTTTGAAGTCCCATAATAATAGGTCCGATAGACACCATGTTATCAAATTCTTTCATTAGTTTATAGCCAATATTTGCTGAATCTAAAGTTGGAAATATCAATCCGTTCACTTTTTTGTCGTTTAATTTGGAAAAAGGAAACTTCTCTTTCATTAACTTAGGATTTAAAGCAAAGTCAGCTTGTATTTCCCCATCCACATTAATTTCAGGATGTCTTTCGTGCATAATTTCAACAGCCTGCGAAACTTTTTCTGCCAACGGGGAATCTGATGATCCAAAGTTTGAAAATGACAACATAGCTAAATTTGGCTCCAATCCGAACATTTTCATTGAAGTGGCTGTCATATAACAAATATCTGCCAATTCTTCTGCAGTTGGATTGATATTTATAGCGGTGTCTGAAAAATAAATTGGACCTCTTTTGGTTAACATGATGTTTGTAGCCGCAATACGCTTCACACCTTTTTCCCTGCCAATTAACTCAATCATAGGCTTCACTACTGTTGGATAAGCTCTTGAATATCCTGTTATTAAAGCATCTCCTTCGCCTTCATTTAACATCATCGCCGCAAAGTAATTGCGTTCTCGCATTAATTTTTGTGCAGCAAAAAAGGTGATGCCGTTGCGTTGTCTTTTTTCCCAATATACTTTCGCATATCTATTTCTGCGTTCTTCTTCCTCATCAGATTTAGGGTCCAAAATTTGTAAGTCTGCAGAAAAATTGATTTCCTTCATCAATTCATCAATGATTTTTTTGTCGCCCAATAAAATAGGTTTTCCAATACCGTCATCATGAATAATTTGGGCTGCTTTTAATACATCCAAATGATCTGCTTCAGCTATAATAATTGTTTTTGGGTCAGATTTTGCACGATTCATCAACATACGCATTAACTTGCTTCCTGTCCCCAATCTTTCAGCTAAGGTTTCTTTGTAGGCTTCCCAATCTGTAATAGGCTGTCTTGCTACGCCTGATTCCATCGCTGCTTTTGCAACTGCCGGCGGAACTTCCGTAATTAACCTATGGTCAAATGGTTTAGGGATGATGTAATCTTTACCAAATTTAATATTGGTTTCTCCATACATAATATTTAAATGTTCCGGAACTGTTTCTTTGGCCAAATTTGCCAAAGCATGAACAGCAGCTAATTTCATTTCTTCATTAATCTTAGTGGCTCTAACATCTAAAGCGCCTCTAAAAATATATGGAAATCCAAGTACATTGTTCACTTGGTTTGGATAATCTGAACGCCCAGTGGCCATAATAATGTCCTTTCTTGTTGCTACGGCCAAATTGTATTCAATTTCAGGAGTTGGGTTTGCCATCGCAAAAACAATAGGATCTTTCGCCATAGTCATTAACATTTCGGGAGTTACAAGATCTCCTTTAGAAAGTCCGATAAAAACATCACAGTCAACCATGGCTTCTTCCAAAGTATGTAAATCCATGTGGGTGGCAAATTCAGTTTTTTGGACATTTAAATTCGGAGTATCTTTCCTAATGACACCTTTACTATCACACATCACTAAATTTTCTCTTGAAGCGCCAATCGCCAAATACAATCTTGAACATGAAATGGCTGCAGCACCTGCGCCACTCACCACAATTTTAACTTCAGAAAGTTTTTTTCCTGTTATTTCAACTGCATTTTTTAATGCCGCAGCAGAAATAATTGCCGTTCCATGTTGGTCATCATGCATTACAGGAATATCCAATTCTTCTTTTAATCTGCGTTCTATTTCAAAGGCTTCTGGTGCTTTTATGTCTTCTAGATTAATTCCTCCAAAAGTGACTGCAATATTTTTTACTGTTTCAATAAATTTTTCAACATCGTGTGTATCCACTTCTATATCAAAAACATCAATATCTGCGAATATTTTAAAAAGCAAGCCTTTACCTTCCATTACAGGTTTTCCTGCCATGGCTCCAATGTCTCCCAATCCTAAAACTGCAGTTCCATTAGAAATAACGGCCACTAAATTTCCTTTTGCGGTATATTTATATACGTCATCCGGATTTTTTTCGATGGCCAAACATGGTTCAGCTACACCTGGTGAATATGCCAGCGATAAATCGCGTTGTGTTGCATGTTTTTTTGTTGGAACTACTTGAATTTTCCCCGGACTCGGGTATTGGTGATATAATAAAGCTTCGCTCGGTTTTTTAGAATCGCTCATAATTTTATATATTTTAATAAAAACTTAAGCTACAAAGTTAAGCACATTTGACTTAAAGGAAAGCTAACATTTATCATAGTTTCGAAATAAATGAAAATTAAAGCTCCTGAAATAAGTTTTTTCGACCTAAATTATTTTTAAAAATTAAACGAAATTTGGGATTGGACTTGAAGGAACTTTGATTAATAATTTTCGAGAGTTCTCATTGTTTTCCTTGGAAGATTGTAATTACTTTAAACTAAAAAAGCTCCTTAAAAAGGAGCTCTTAAAGATAATTAACCAAATTATAATAATGCTTCAACCAATTTTTTCATGGTGCCACTATTTTTTAAATCGAGATGCCAACTGAATGCTTTTTCCATAACGTGTGGTGTTTGACCTCCACGATTTAGGGCTTCTTCAACATAATCCTGCATTTGCTCTTTGTATTCTGGATGCATACAATTGTCAATAATTACTTGTGCACGTTCTTTTGGCGCCAAACCTCTTAAATCGGCCAGCCCTTGTTCTGTAACCAATATATCTACGTCATGTTCTGTATGGTCATGATGTGAAACCATAGGAACCACGTGAGAAATAGTGTTGTTTTTTGATGCCGACGGACAAACAAAAATGCTTAAATAAGCACTTCTGGCAAAATCTCCTGAGCCTCCAATACCGTTCATCATATGTGTTCCTCCTAAATGGGTGGAATTCACATTTCCGTAAATATCAAACTCAATGGCGGTGTTTATAGCAATAATCCCCAGTCTTCTAATTACTTCAGCTGCATTGCTGATGTTTTGTGGTCTTAACACAATTTTGTTTTTATATTCTTTAAAATTTCCAATGAATTTTTTATAACATTCTTCCGAAACAGTGATGGATGAAGCCGAAGCAAATACCATTTTCCCTGCGTCAAACAATTCAAAAGTACTGTCTTGCAATACTTCGGAATACATCGTCAAGTTTTCAAAAGGACTGTTTACAAAACCTGACAACACAGAATTTGCTATTTTTCCGATTCCCACCTGAATGGGCAATAAAGAATTCGTCAGCCTTCCGTCTACTACTTCTTTTTCCAGAAAATTAAGAATATGCTGGGCAATGGCAGTTGTGTTTTCATCGGGCGCCGAGATTTTTGCAGGGCTGTCCGGACGATTCGTAAATACTACGGCAATAACTTTTTTCGGGTCAATTTTTATATACTCAGTTCCTATTTGTGTTTCGGGATCTGTAATGGCAATAATGTTTCTGTTTGGATACGGTTTAGGAATAAATACATCATGAATTCCTTTAAAAGATAATGGGATAGATACATTTATTTCAATAATAATTTCATCGGCCAAATCTGCAAAAGTTGCTGAATTGCCAACTGATGTGGTGGGGATAATAAAACCATTTGCGTCAATATAAGTCGCTTCAATAATGGCCATATTAACTTTTGGCAAATGCTGGTTGTGCAACATTTCAGCAGTTTCACTTAAATGTTGATCTACATACAATACCTCACCAGTATTAATTGATTTTCGCAAAGTAGGATCGGCCTGAAAAGGCATTCTTTTATAAATTGCATGATTTTTCGCTAAATCTGCATCGGTATCATATCCGAGAGAAGCGCCGCTTAAAAGGGTGATTTTCAAATCTTCTGTTTCTGCACGTTTTGCAAACGCAGGCAAAACAGATTTGCTGTCTCCTGCTTTTGTAAAACCACTAACCCCAACAATTGAATTATTTTTAATAAATTTCGCAGCCTCTTCAGGTGAAAAAATTATATTCTTATAATTCTCGAAAAGAATTCGCTCCATCTTTACTTCTTTGCTGTATTTCATATGATATATTTAAAAAATTAACATTAATTTGCTAAAATAAAAACGCAAGCCCCATTCATTTAGGATTGCAATGTAGCAATTCCACACACTAACCATATATTTAAAATGGTCAATGATTTATTCAATTCTGTCAAATGAAAGAAAACGAACATAAAGAGAAATATTATTTAACCGAAGTCGATAAAATTAAGAGCAGTATTTATTGCCATCACGATTTGATGGGTGAGTTATTTATTAAAACACATTCTCATAAAAAAGGACAATTTATTTATACAGAAGGTGGAATCGTTTATATAAAAACGGGATCAAAAACACACTTTTTGCCGGCAAGGCATTATATGTGGATTCCTCCTGATGTTGAACACGCAATTTATCCAAGTAGGCCTGAGGTGATTATGCGAAACCTATATTTTCCGGTAAAAAAAACCGATGCGCAATTTTACCAAACGGAAGGCATTTATCCGGTAAATGAGTTATTATGGCATTTGTTACGTTATACTCAAAAATGGGATGGCGATATTCATGAAACTGACGAAATAAAATTCCCAGTAGTAAAATCTTTTAAAGTCTTGTTGGCTCAAATTTCAACCAGTCCATTGATGCTGACGCTTCCACGACCTAAAGATCCCAGATTGGAAAAAACCCTTGTCTATTTGAAAGATAATTTAGATAAAAATATTTCTTTGAAAGAAATTGCTTCTAATTTGGCAATGAGTGAAAGCTCGCTTCACAGGTTGTTTAAAAGTGACGTAAAAATGACTTATATTCATTATTACACCTTGCTTAGAATGTTTAAAGCACTGGAATATGTTCTTGAAAAGAAACACTCCATCGGCGAAATTGCCTTGATGGTTGGCTATAGCAGTTTACCCACCTTCAGCAATACTTTTTTAAAGATTTTAGGAAAAAGACCTTCTGAATATTTGCAGGGAAACAGGATTTATGTGAAATAGATCAAAATTTATAGGCGAAATAAAATCCGTAATTTTCCTTATTAATCTGAGGATAAAAAGAGACGTTTTTTAAATTTTTAAACGGATTAAAATTCTTGAAAGGTTCAAAATGATACACCAATTGAGTTACAAGAATCCCAATTCCTGCACCCGCCAAAACATCAGACAGAAAATGCTTGTTATTAATCATTCTGAAAGTGCCGGTTGTTGCGGCAAAGGCAAATCCGCTATAAGCTAAAACAGGAGAAGTATCTTTAAACTCATTGTACAAAACAGTGGCATTGGTAAAAGCCAGAGTGGTATGCCCCGAAGGAAAAGAATATGGGGAACCATCAGGGCGCGTTTTTTTAAAAATGGTTTTTAAATTGCCTGTAATTGTATAGGAAACTAAATTTGAGATGAACAGATATTTGCTTTGGTCGAACCAATGATTTTTGGCTTTTACGCCAAAAGCATCGGCAATATACATTTCTGCAACAGGCGCAAACACTAAATAGTCATCTATGTGAGATACATAATTATTTCCAACTTTATTGCGCAAATCAGTTTGCAATCTTCTTTCAAGATTGCTATTGTTAATGAGTAAACCAGCACCAATTAAACTTATGGGGACTATACTTTTTTTTAGAAAATTTTTTGAATTTATGCTGTCTGCTTTTGAAGCGTTCAGCGATTGCCCATGAACACCAACGATGCTTAAAAAAAGTAAAATCAGAAGCCAGCTTTTTTTCATCAGTTTAAATTTTATTTTTTAGCGGGAACAGATGCTGTTCGTTATTAATCATTCCTTTGTGTGTTAAAATTTGTCTTGCTCATTTCATTTTTCATTAAATCAATTTTTTCAAACAATCAAGTTTCTTTTATATAACGCACAAGAAGTTTGAATGCTTCTCTTGATTTCCCTTCAGCTGTAAGTTCTAAAAAGTGTTGCGCCGCTTCTTTTTTGTTTTTCATAAGCTTTTTGGTTTATGAATTTTTTCAGAACTGCTAATTTAAATAATATATCTAGCTATTTCAGGTTACTTAATTTTATTATGAAAAAAATCCCGCGATTGCGGGATTTTTATTAGTCTTCTTTTTTCTTTTCAATATTTCCAAATAAAATATCGGGATCTGTCAATTCATTTAATTTTTCAATCCATTTTTTTTCAAGAATGGAGAGTCCGTATTGATAGGAGGCATTCATCCAGCCAAATCCCCCATTAGGTATATATTCAAAATTTGTCCCCACATTTCCGTATTCAGTATCAATAATATGAGTACAATTCACAACATCATATTTTTCGGCAATGGTGCCATTATAATCTACGGCATTTTTTGTGATTAACCAAAGCCAGCGATATACCAACTCTTGCGTTTCATCAATAAAATTATAATGCAACAATCCTTTCCAAATCATCATTTGATGGGGAGCCCACCCAAACGGATAATCCCATTGCCGTTGGGGATTCTCTTTAGTGACTTCTCCCCGTGATTTTTTGGAGGAACTTGCAATACCGCCTTTACACTTTAATAAAGGAAGCACTTTTTTTACCAATAATTTTGCCTGCTGTGGACTGCAAAGTTTTGCCCATAACGGATAAAAGACTGTGGCTGCCAAAAAATTTGAAGACTGGTTTAGCTTAAAATCAAAATCTAAATACAAACCTTCTGCTTCATTCCAAAGTAAAGCATCAATCCTGTTTTTTCTTTCCTGAGCCTTTTTTAGCCAATACTCACCAGAATAATTTATGTGATTGGCGCCTAAAAAATTTCCTTTGAAATGGGTTTGAATTAATTCGGCAAAATCTGTTTCATATTTGTATAATAAGGCATTTAAATCTACCGTGTTCAGGGCTGCACATTTATTTACCAATCGATTTGTAGTATCATGTCCGCTTTCTCGTAAACTTCTGTCGTGGGTGAAATAAGCATCCAATTCCGGAATATGAAGTTCTCTATTTTTATATTTATGCTCAAATTCTTTCAGCGGAATTTGGTGCTTGTTGGCATAAAATTCCATAACTTCTTTAAAATGACCTTCTTCGGTTTCAAAAACATAGCCAATTCCTTCAGCAAAATACCTGTTCAATCCATTAGAAGTAAGTCTTTTTCCCTGAACCATCCACACATTTTCATATTCATTGATAGCTGTATTCAATTTCTCTGAAACCCATGTTAAATCGGTGAAATTTGTGATTTTAATATATTCTTTCAGAAGTGAGGAAAAAAACGGCGGTTGCGTTCTTGTTAAATAATAGCTTCTGTTTGCATTTAAAATTTTGCCATAATGTTTAATCTGGTACTCAAAATTTTCAATCATCCCTTTCACCAAATCAAACTTTTCATCGATTAACAAACCAACAGATTCAAAATAACTGTCCCAACCGTACATTTCATTGAAACGCCCGCCAGGAACCACATATGGCTGGCCTTGTACAATCCCTTCTTTTTCATCCAATGCCAATGCCAACAAACCTGATTTATCTCTTATTGAAAAAACATATTCAGGACTTATAACATTCGGAAGAATTTCGACCTTTATTTTAGGGAGTTCATTTGCTAAGCTGTTGTAATATTCATAAGCTTTTTTATCAATATAGGGCACATAGATATAGAAATAATCTTGGGCAACTTTTTCATCAAGAATTACCTTTTGCAATCCTTTTATATCCATTGTTCTGGTTAAATCATCCCAATATACATTTCTTATAGATTTAGAAATTCGCTGTGTAGGCTTTTCAAAAATATCGGCAGTTGAAATGCTGGCGATAGATGTATTTCCTTGTTTAATTGACAACGCCAGTTCTTGCAATAAATTTGATAAGAAATAGGTGCCTTCAATGGTAAAAATATTCCCGTTTGTTTGAATAATTCCAAACTTTTTTGGACCATCATCTACTATGGTAATTTTTTTATCGCCATCCAGATCTTCTTGTGACAGCAATGCTTTTAAAGTTGATATAGGGTTAATTTGTAACTTCATTTTTTTTATTTGTTAGTCGGTTTAGCGCCATTATCGCAATCAATAACAACACCATCGGAACAAGTGTGTAAAAAAAGGCTTTTTCAGCTCCGGCCTCTTTAAATAACCATCCCGTAATTGTGGAACCTGTTGTTCCTCCTAAAGCTGAAAACAATACTATTAATCCAGTCATTGGACTGTGTAATTTTTTAGGCAAAGCGCTTAATACCGATGAATTTAACAAGGGATAAATAGGAGCGATAAAAACACCCACAACAGGAAAAGCAAATCCGATTAGAGGAATGTCCGCAATTGAATTAATTTCGCCAACCTGCACGCCAACCGTTTTTGGCAATACAAATACCACCATTATCATAGCAATCACAATACAAAATGTCACTATATAAAACCAGGAAATATATTTAGCTGCGAAGCCAGCACCGATTCTTCCAATGGCTAATGACAAGGCGAAAATACTTGCCATCATAATACTTACATTTTGAGGGAGTTCCAAAACACGACTGTAAAAAGTTGGCAGCCAGGTCATAATCCCCTGCTCAACCATCACAAACAAAAATGCACTGCAAACAAAAACTATGATTAACAGTTTTGTGCAAAGCAAAGCCATTTGTTTCACATCATCCAAAAGATTTACGCCCGGCACTTCATGCCCTTCATTAAAATCGGTAAAATATAAAAGTAGAAATGAAAGAAAAGCCAAACCTGCCAACAACCAATACACGCGCAACCAAGCATCCGGGTTTGTAGGTGAGTTAAAGGCTGGAAACAAAAAATAAGCCAGCGCAATTCCTATCATAAAAAAGCCTTCAATAGAGCTCATTAAACTATTGTGCTCTTTAGTTGTGTTTGTAACTAGGCCAATAACAGAATACACAGAAACTTTTATCAGCGCGAATGAAACCCCAACCGAGGCGAATAATATTTTTGCTGTCCAAAAAGAATTTCCAAAGTACATAAAAACACAAGCGAACATAGATAGCAATAAGCCTGTAAGCATTGCTTTTTTATAACCAATTCTTGGAAGAAATGAGGCTACAACAAATGAAACTATTGCTATGGGCATATCTTTAAACCATTCTAAAGCACTTGCCTGAACCTCGTTAATACCGTAATTTTCCAACGATTTCAAAATAACTATTCCTACACTATTCAATAAAATTGCAAAAACAAAGTAATTTACAAATAATGATATTTTTATTCCTGCATTCTTCATTTTATCAAATTTAACAGTTGTATGATTTTTCGGTAATTTATAAATTAAAAATTACTGCACTTACCTAAATCATTTTATAACAAACTCCGAAATAAAATTTTTGGTAAGTGCAGTAAGTCCTTAAAAATTAACGGCTACCGATAATTTCACAGCTCTTCCCAATATAGATCTTCCCATAAAAGTTTGACCATCAACCGGTGCTGCGCCATCAGCCCTTCCGTCAGCTTCCGTTAAGCCAATGGTATTGAATAAATTAGAGGCATCCAATCCAAAACGGATATTGTCCAAAGTATAAGACCCTCCTAAATTAAACACATTAAATGCCGGAAGTTCAAATGTATTTCCTATATCCTGATATTTTTTTCCGAAATAAGATACATTTACGTATACATTAAGGTTCTCTGTGATATTATAATCCGGACGAACGATAAAGTAAAATTTAGCAATTCTTCTTGCGGTATTTCCGTTTAAAGATGATTCGCTGCCTTCATAGCCAGTATATTCTGGATTTTGTAAAGTTCCGTTAAAATTTAGATTCAAATCTCCTAATTTTACAATAGCTTCTATTTCCAATCCTAAATTTGCAACATTTGCAAATTTCTTTTCAGAAACTCCTCCTGTTTGAATATCTTGGTAAGTAATATTATCTAATTTCATATAAAATGCATTTGCGAATAATGCAAAATTAGGTGCAGCATATTTAAATCCAAGTTCTGTTTGATTTACTTTGGTTGGTTCTAATCCAACTAAACCTTCAGTTCCAGCTCCACTTTCAACAGCAGGACCATAGAATGCTTCTTCTATTGGTGCTCTAAACCCATGGCTATAACGCACATAAGATGCCATTTGATTGTTCATCTTATAATTCAAAGCACCGGTATAAGACAATTCACTTAAGTCATAAGTCCAATAGGTATAATCCCCTTTTAGGATATTTACGCCATTATCGGCAGTGTTATTATCAAGAACCCCAATGTCATTCCCCCAAGTGCCATGGTCTCCAGCACCAGCGAACTGTTGGTCATCATAACGCAATCCGATATTTGCAGTGAATTTTTCAGACAGATCAAATTCTGAGTCTGCAAAAAATGCATTGATGGTGTTTTTAATTTGTGATTCTCTTTGCAACCAAGATATCGCAGTAATACCGTTATAAGAGTAATCCATTCCCGTATTGGAATCACTTAAATTAACCAATCTAGGATTGTCTGACACGCTCGCTAATAAGCTGCTCCAATTCCAATTTTGATCAGATTTCCAATTAGAATAATAATATCCTACTGTTAAGTTTACTTTTTCTAAGTTAAAGTTGAAAGATAGATTATTTACGAAATTTCTCATTTTTTTATGAATGAACCAATAATCGGCCCTTTTCAATTCTGTTCCTGAACTAAGTGCATTCCCGGAATCATCATATGTGAAAGCTGCATCGCTACCCGGAATGCCAAAACCACCTGCAATTTCACTTTGGGTAGAAACATCGCCCATCCATTGTGAAGCATAAATAGCATTGTAATCCATGTCAATATCGCTATTTTTAAAAGCGTTTTTAACGGTGATATTATCGGTCAAATCAAATTTAAATTCTCCTCCAACAGTATTGGAAACAGGATGTACACCATCTTCTAAATCTGCTTCAAAATAACTTCCGCCAGACTGAGGAATTCTCAATTTACTGAAATTTCGAGAAGTAAATGTTCCGTAATTTGCGTCAAATCCGGGATATTCTTTTACACCATCGCCATCTTTAACAAATGGAGTTGATTGATAAAATATATTTCTGTCATTCAAATGTTTAATATAAAGCCGCGCATAACCCTTATCAAATTTATAGGTAAAATTCATTTTCGCTTGCCCTCCTTTATTGGCATCAAAACCCGGACTTCTAACGCCTTGGTCAACTCTGTAAAAACCACCGACATTAAAGAATAATTTATCTTTAACAACTGCGCCTCCAATATTAAAATCAGTTCTAAACAATCCGTAATCCCCAACTGTTAATTTGGTAATTCCCTTTGTTTCATTTTGACCCGTTTTTGAGGAAAAGTTAATGATTCCACCAGGAGCGCCACTTGCAAAAATAGAGGCTGACCCCCCTTTAACTGCTTCCATTCTCTTTACTGTTAAATCAACTCTATAAAAATTGTCAATATTCGCAAACTGCAAGGCTCCATCTTCAAAAATCGGCAAGCCATCTTCTTGAATCTGAACATATTCATAAGCACCTGCGGAAGGAATTCCTCTGGCAAATAAGTTATTTCCAACTTCTCCACCCGAAGTTTCCACTAAAAACCCAGGAATTGATTGCAATAAATCCGCTGTGCTTTGTGGCGATTTGGATTCAATTTCCTTTGCACTCATCGTAGTTACCGCTATACTTGATTCGAGTTTTGTTTTCGGATTTGATGATCCTGTAACAATAACTTCATCCAAAGACAATAAATCCTCTTGCAAAATAAAATTCTGGATCACATTAACATTACTTCCAGTAATTTGATTGCTTGCTGTTTTATAACCAACAAAGGATGCGGTTAATGTGTATGTTCCTTCTGAAACATTGGTAATCTCATATTTTCCGTTAAAATCGGAAGATGCTCCTTTCATTGTCCCCTCAATAACAACACTTACTCCAGGCAAGGGCTGATTTTTGGCATCAGTAATTAAACCCGACACATCGATTGTCTGCTGTCCTATTGCATTTGTAATTGCAACTAAAACAAAGGTTGTTAAACATAAAAATTTTTTCATCTCTTATTAATTTAAATTGAATAATTTGATTTGATTTTTAAAACTAGGGACATTTCCTAAAACATATTAATTTTTTTTTAACGCAATCGATTGCGAAATCCTCGCAATCGATTGCGAAACTTCTTTTCTTTTACCTGAGTTTATCAAATAATAATAACTCCCTTTTAAAAAGTAAATAAATTAGTCTAAATTAGACCAATTATTCTTTACAAAATGAAACCTGTTACGCTAAAAGACATTGCATTAGAATTAAACATATCGGTTGCCACCACTTCCAAAGCATTACAAGGTCGCAGCGATGTGAGTAATTCCACTCGAGAAGCTGTAGTGAATTTGGCAGAAAAAATGAATTATGTCCCTAATTCTGTAGCTGTAAATTTAAGAACGCGACAAACTAAAACCATTGGCGTTATTATCCCTACAATTGTACACCAGTTTTTTTCGAAAGTAATTGACGGCATTATTGAGGAAGCAGAAAAACAAGGCTATTTTGTGATTACATTGCAGTCTAATGAAAACTTTGAGTTTGAAAAAAAACAACTTCAACTGTTAATGCAAAAAAGGGTTGATGGTATTCTTATTTCTCTCTCCAATCAAACCCAGAATTGTAAACACTTGAATGAAATTCTTCAAAAAGATATACCTATCGTAATATTCGATAAAATTAACAAACTGATTAACTGTTCAAAAGTGTCCATTGATGATCAACTGGCGGCATATAACTCTGTGTCCTATTTAATTGAAAAAGGTTATCGGCGAATTGCCCATTTTAGGGGTTCGCTAATGCCTCAAAATTCCATTGACCGGTTTCTGGGCTATAAAAAAGCACTTACCAACCACGGAATTGAGTATGATCCAACATTGGTGTATTTATGCGATAACAATGACGATTTTGATGATGGCTATATGAATGCCCAAAAATTATTAAAAGAGCAAAATAATGTTGATGCTATTTTTGCCATAACCGATGTTATTGCTGTTGGAATTCTAAAATGCTTTAATGAAAAAGGCGTTAAAATTCCAGAAGACATTGCAGTATTTGGTTTTAGTGACTGGTTTATGGCATCTGTAGTTACGCCTACTTTATCATCTGTAATACAACCGGGATTTGAAATGGGAAGAAAAGCCACTGAAATTTTAATAGAGGAAATTAAAAACCTCAATACCAACACTCCTTATTCTTTCCAGAATGTTGTGCTGCCTACATCATTAGTGATTAGGGAATCCACTTAGTTTTTTGAGTTTTACTAGTATTTCTTGAAAACAGAATCAAAACATATACTTATTCATTTAAGATCTAAAAATCCCGCAATTGCGGGATTTAAAAATTAGTCTTCTTTTTTCTTTTCATCTTTGAGATAAAACATCGAGGCATCTGGCCTAAAAGCCCTATTAAACCAAATTGGCCTGCGTTCTCCATTTGGCCCCGGAGCCGGACGCGTCATTTTCATCCATTCTTTATAAACTTCATGAGATTTATTGGTGTCCACAAAAATATCTCCATAATTTTCTTCTTTCCCCGGTTTTTCAATACGAACCCTTTGGTGCCAGCAATGCATTCCACTAATAGGATCTGGATGAACGCCATGTGTAATATTTTGATGTACGCCTCCGTCCTTCCAAAAAATTCGTTTGGAATCCTTATCGTTAGATTCAAATGGTTTAATTCCCGAAATAGTGTTCATTTTCCATCCTCCTTTTCCATTATTTTCAATATTTACAGTATTGGTTGCCCATCTGTTTCCGATTTTATCCTGAGCTCTTCTCCACCTTCCAATATGGTGCGAACAGGCAACAACACTAGGTTTCATACTCTGGGTTACCCAAACTTTATCAATAAAAAAGCCGATATCTGTATTCATTTTCACCAAATCGCCCGTTTTAAATCCCCAATTCGCAGCATCATCGGGATGCATCCAAATCGGATTTCTGTTTGAAATTTCCACCAGCCATTTTGCATTTCCCGAACGGGTATGAATCAAGGCCGGCAACCTGAATGTTGGAACCAGCACATATTCACCTTTTGATTTGTCCAAATTATCGAGGTGAATATGACTTTTTATATAGGTTGGCGTAGCGTATTCCGGCCATTTCCAATCGACCATAGTCTGAGAATAAAACTCGTTTTTGCGCGACGGCGTAGGAAAACCAACCATGGCTTTTCCATTGATCATCACACCAATGTCTTTTCCGTCTTTGGAAACAACATTTGTATTTTCATTCACCGTTGCGCCAGCAAGCTGCGCTTCAGTTAATAAGGTTTCGTTCTTTTTGTACGATTCTCCGCTTTCAATTTCAAAGGCGCCGTATTTTTGCATGTACTGCAATTCGGTTATTCCTTCTTTTTTGGCAGTTTCCGGCAAGCCTGGTACACGTTCAAAAATATATTGATAATATTCGTCGATGGTTATTTTTTCTCCCGGGCGGTAAGGCGATTCAAAATGTTTGCGAATTCCCATGCTTCCGTCGGGATCTATCCGCCAGCTTAGTTCAATAAAAAATTCATCCTCTTCCCAAACTTCCCCCGGATTCACCTCATAGGTTAATTTTACCGGTTTTCCATTTCTTCGCGCAGCTTCCCGCAGCACAGGCTGACGAAAAGCGACCCAGGTTCCTCCGTGCGTGGCGTATGAATTGATATCGTGACGCTCGGAAGCCAATCCCATCGGCAACACAAAATCGGCGTGAAAAGCAGTCTCGTTCCACGTTGGCGTTAATGCCGAGTGCAATCCAAATTTACTTTCATCCATAAACATTTCCATCCAGGTAAATCCGTCGGGATAGGTCCAAACCGGATTGAAAACCCTTGAAAAATACACATCCATTTTTCCCCTTCCTTCTTTCAGGAAATGCGGCAGCAACTGGCTCATTTCAAAAAATGACAGAGGAAATTCTTTTGGAAAATGCAGTTCATTCCATTGTTTCTGTGGTTTTGGCGGATTAGGCAATGTTGGCGTAAATTTATTCCATGAATTTGGTGATGTTCCTCCTTTTGCTCCAACTGCACCCGTAAGCACCGTCAGAAAATGCAAGCAGCGGGCAACAGCCCAGCCGCCAAGGTTTGAAGCGCCGGCAGCACGCCAGTTATGTGACGCAAAACGTTCTCCTGCTTCGCCTATTTTTTGTGCAATCTCCACAATCATTTCGGCTTTTACACCAGATTCTTTTTCCGCGAATTCAGGTGTAAATTCCTTGTACTCGTCAATCATTGCAGCAATATAATTTTCAAAAGTTATTGCTTTATCTGCGTGTTTTGCTTTTAAATATTCTTGCCAGTTGGTCCAGTTTTCTAAATAATTTCTATTGTACAAATTATTCTGCAAAATATACAAGGCCATCGCCAACAAAACGGCGGCTTCCGTTCCCGGATAAGACGGCATCCAATAATCGGACATACTTGCGGTATTTGATAAACGCGGATCCATCGTGGCCAGTTTGGCGCCTTTCATTTTCCCTTCAATAATACGTTGCGCATGCGGATTGAAATAATGGCCTGATTCTAAATGTGCGGAAATCAGCAATATAAATTTTGCTTCAGCATGATCCGGAGACGGTCTGTCGTATCCATACCACAAATTGTAACCAAAACGTGCTCCTGAAGAACAAATATTGGTATGTGAGTTGTGACCATCAATGCCCCAACCCTGTAAAATCCAGTTCATAAATTTTTCATGTCCCGGTCTTCCTACGTGATAAGCGACTTCATTGTGTCGGTTTTCTAAAATGGCTTTTCTGATGCGGGCAGAAATAGTATCCAGCACTTCATCCCAACTTACGCGTTCCCATTCTCCTTCGCCTCTTTTCCCTTTTCTTTTCAGCGGAAATAAAATTCGATCTGGATCTGTTAATTGATTGATGGTTGCAGGACCTTTCGCACAATTCCTTCCTCTGCTTCCAGGGTGGAAAGGATTTCCTTCAAACTTTTTTACTTCCTGTGTTTCTTTGTCGATGAATGCCGTTAATCCACAGGCACTTTCACAGTTAAAACATGTAGTCGGCACAATTTGATAAGTAACTTTTTCCTTTTTTGGCCACACTTTCGGATTGTATTCTACCCAATCGTCCCATTTTTCAGGAGGAGGAAAATTTTCATAAAGCTGCGCAACTTGCTCATCGGTAAAATGACGCATATCCTGATCAAATTCCTGATAGCCTTCTTTATGCAAATTAGGAATGATTCCCAATTTTTCTGCAATTCCTTCTATAAATGATGGTTTTTTGTAACCCATGATGATTTATAATTTTAATTAGTCAATTAGGTAATTAGCCAATTTATTTTTTAACTTTTAAGTTTACGCCAACGGAACCCTTTGTGGTGCTTCCACCCAAATTTTCTCTGTAATTAGTATTCCTGCCAACACACAGACTCCTGATATCACTACCCATATTTCTCCTGAATCAGAAAATAACAATGCCAACGGAATGATATTTCCAACTAAAACCGTTACGCCCCAAAACAGGTTTTTATACCTTCCTTTGGTAATCATTTTAACTACGGTTTTTGCTGAAGTGGTAGGATGTGTAATTGTTAATTCTGTAATCAATATAAATAGGTTAACCACCAAGGCAATAATCATAGTGTTTTTTAAAATTGCCATCCAGTCTTCATAACCTAAAACCAATGAAGCAATTGCAAAAATTGCAGTTCCCGCCATCACGCTATGAACCAACATATGCAAGGGTAAAGTTGGACTTTGCCAAAAATCGCGGCCTTTTGCCTGGGCAAACAAGAACGCTGTATAAATGGCCAACAGTATGGCGAAAATTGCGGTAATCCACAATAAAGCCGTTACCCCTGTTTTAATTTCGAAATATGTCATAGCGGCCCAAATTGTCACCAACAATCCGAAAAAAGTAATTGTATAACCCCCTTTTACCAACCAGGAATTCCATTGCGGACGCAATAAAACATTTAAGAATCGGTCTGGTCGGTCTAAATCCATCACCAAGAATAATCCTGTTAACCCAAGAAAAACCAATGAGATTCCGGCAGACCATAGTTTGGCAGTTGGAGATACTTCATATCCTAACAGCATGGCCAAAAACGGAATTAAAAAGGCTCCGGCAGCAATGGCTTTGGTAAATACATAAGTGGAAACTTCCCAACCCCACAATATTCCTTTATCGGGCGTGTCATATACCCTGCGGGCTTTTCCATTCAATACATCTATATAATTCGGATTTTCACTGTCTTTTCTTTGGTATGCAGCTTGTATGTCATTGTCAATGGTCATCTGCAACAAATCAACATCCTTATTGTTGTACATCATTTTTTCGGCAGCTTTGGCAAAATGACCAACACCGCGTGCTTGTGAACTCCACAAACTTGGACCCGACTTATCTGTTGCTTCTGCAACCAATGAGGAATCGTCTCCATCTATATAAAACAAATTTGGATTGGTGCCTTTTTCCGGCTTGCGAACTTTCACCGCCTGGCGTGCCAGCAATTGAGAAATCTCTGTAGTCGGATTGTGCATGTCGCCCGCAATAATGGCATGTTCCGGACAAACGGAGACACAAGCAGGTTCCCGGCCAACATCAACCCTGTGCGCGCAATAATTACATTTTGCAGCAGTTTGTGTATCTGGATCAATGTACAAAGCATCATACGGGCAAGCTTGCATACAAGATTTACAGCCAATGCAACGGTTATTGTCGAAATCAACAATGCCGTCTTCACGCGTATAAAGCGCTTCTACCGGACAAATTTCTACGCAGGGCGCATCCGTACAATGATTGCAACGCATCACGGAAAAAACCCTCCGCGTGTTTGGAAATTCTCCTTTTTCAACCTGCTTAACGTAGGTTCTATTAACGCCGATAGCTACGTCGTGTTCTGATTTACATGCTGTTGTGCAAGCGTGACAACCAATGCATTTTCGATTGTCTATTATAAAACCATACTTCATATTTTTGAAAATATTTTGAACTATAACAAATTTAACGAATCTAAATATTTGTTTTGTGATATCCATCACGCAATAGATTATTTATACCTATTTTAGATGAAATGCCTTTTTTAAGCATAAATGATTTATTTTTGCAGAAATATAGCCAATGAAAATTCAACTATTATTTTTTGGAATTGCTACCGACCTGGTTGGTGAAAATTCAATTTTTTATGAATTGAAATCTGCCGCAACTGTTCTGGCCTTAAAAAAGGCATTACTGTTGAATTATCCAAAACTGAAAAACATCGAGGAATTTGCCATTGCCGTAAATGAAGAATATGCCGAAGATGGATTGATTTTAAAAGAAAACGATGTGGTAGCAATTATCCCTCCGGTGAGCGGCGGGTAAAAACTACAATTAGGAATTAATTTACCAACTTCTTAAGTGCTTTAAACGGCATCAAAGCATTTATTTAACAAACCTTTATAAAGAGTTTTAGCATCAAATAAGTAAGTTTGATCTTAAAATTAATTACTATGAAGAAAAGCATAACGCTCCTATTTATCTTTTACGTTTCATTTCAACTTACTGCTCAGATACAAGGCACTGTCACAAATTCAAAAAACGAATCATTGCCTTATGTAAGTATCTATATTGAAAATACAAATACAGGAACTACTACTAATGAACAAGGGCTGTATGAACTTCCCATCACAAAAAATAAAAAAAACACTATTGTTTTTCAATACTTGGGATATCAAACAGTAAAAAAAGTAATAGACAATGAAACTTTTCCATTTGAATTGAATGTTAGTTTACGGGAAGAAGACATCCAGTTAAATGAAGTTGTTATTGGTTCAAAAGAAAATCCGGCAAATCGCGTCATTAGAAATACTATTGAAAATCGAAAACGCTATTTGAACAAAATAACTGCCTACACAAGTGATTTTTATTCCAAAGGAATTTTTAGAATAAAGAACGCTCCTGAAAAAATATTTGGTCAGAAAATTGGCGATTTAGGTGGTGGATTGGATTCTACCCGAAGCGGTGTAATTTATCTATCTGAAACGGTTTCAAAAATATCATTTAAACAACCTGATTTATTTAAAGAGCAAATTTTGGCTTCAAAAGTGAGCGGAAACAACAGCGGCTTTAGCTTTAACCAAGCAACTGAAGTAGATTTCAATTTTTATAAAAACACTATAGATTTGGAGAGCAAAGTAATTTCTCCTATTGCAACATATGCTTTCAATTATTACACGTATAAATTGATTGGAACATTTTATGAAGGAACACATTTAATTAATAAAATTGAAGTAACTCCAAAACGAAAAACAGACAATGCATTTTCCGGTATCATTTATATTGTTGAAGATGACTGGGCAATTTATGGTATAAATTTAACAGTTTTAGGAACACAAATGGGACAACCTATGATTGACAAACTGAACCTAAAACACAGCTATTCTTATTCTGAAAAAGAACAATATTGGCCTATAATTTCTCAACAGATATACTTTAAATTTGGAATGTTTGGTTTTAATATTGACGGACAATTTAGCACGGCTTACAGCAATTACAATTTTAATCCACAGTTTGAAGAAAAAGAGTTTACCAATGAAATATTGTCATTTGTTGAAAACTCCAACAAAAAAGATTCTCTTTTTTGGGATGAAACCAGACCAATTATTTTAACCTCCGAAGAAACGAATGATTATAAAATAAAAGATAGTATTCAAATTCTTAAGAAATCTGAAAAATACTTAGATTCTATTGACCGAAAAAACAACAAATTGAAAATAGGTGATGTTCTATTTGGCTACAATTATAAAAATTCACAAAAAAACAGCAATTTAAATTTCTCATCTGTTTTATCAAATATCCATTTTAACACCGTTCAAGGCTGGAATTCAGCAATGAAAATTTCCTATAATAGATATGACAAAGAAAAAATATCTAGCTTTTCTGCATTTACTAATTTTAACTATGGACTTTCTGATGAAAAACTGAGAGTTGATGCCAGTGCCAACTATTTATTTAACGGAATTTCAAAACCCTATTTGCAAATTTCAGGAGGAAAAAAAATTAGCCAGTTTAATGAAAATGAACCAATTTCTCTACTAATAAATTCTGTAAGCACTTTGTTTTTTGAGGAAAACTATGCCAAATTTTATGATAAAAGTTTTGCTCAAATTCAGTTTTCTGATGAGTTAACAAACGGTTTTAGGCTCCAAAGTTCATTGAGTTATGAAAAACGTTCTCCACTAGTAAATACTACGGATTATGTAGTATTGAATGACAAACAAAAGATATACACTTCAAATGATCCTTTAAATGAAAACAATCACGGAATTCCTTCTTTTGAAGAACATTCAGTATATTCATTTCAAACAGCAGCTTCTATCCGATTTGGTCAAAAATACATTTCATATCCAAACCAGAAAATAAATACTTTTTCTTCTGATTACCCTTCATTAACCTTGTTTTACAATCAAAATTTTGGTTCAACTAAAGGCAACTATAATTTTAGCGAAATTGGAGCTCGAATTCAGCAAAGTTTTGATATAGATAACAAAGGAAGTTTTAGGTATAATATAAAGGCGGGAACTTTTTTTGAAGCCGAAAATATTGCTTTTATTGACTATAAACATTTTAACGGCAATCAAACCCATGTAAATATGTCCTCTAATTATACTGATGCATTTAATTTAATGCCATATTATAATTTTAGCACTAATAAATCGTATGGTGAATTTCATGCTGAACATAATTTTAAAGGGTATTTATTGAATAAAATTCCACTTATAAATAAATTAGGGTTTGAATTGGTTGTTGGCGGTCATGCACTATTGACAAAAGATAAAAAACCGTATTCTGAATATTCGATTGGTTTAAACAATCTTGGAATTGGAAAACTGCGTTTCTTGCGATTGGATTATGTAAAATCAATTTACAATGGAGTTTCACAAAACGGACTTGTTTTCGGACTAACATTTTAGTATTTTTACCGTTATATATGGACTTATCTTCAATAAAAATAACTTCTTCAACATTAAACTTACAAGATTGTTACAATTTTGTGCAGGATGCTTCTTGTGGCGGAATTTCCTTATTTGTTGGCACTGTTCGGAATTCCACGAAAAATAAAGAAGTCTCTTTATTGGATTTCAGCGCTTATGAGCCAATGGCTTTAAAAGAAATGCAAAAAATTGCAGATTTGGCTTTGACAAAATTTCAAATCCATAAAATAGCCATTCATCACGCGGTCGGTGAATTACAAATTGGAGATATTCCCGTTATTATCGCGGTTTCATCAGCACATAGAAAAGCGGCTTTTGAAGCCTGTGAATTTGCCATTGACACTTTAAAGGAAACAGTTCCAATCTGGAAAAAAGAGCATTTCGAAGACGGTGAAGTTTGGGTAAATTCACACCCGTGACAATTAATAATGAAAGATTAATAATGAATAATTAATAGTTAGAAATTTCTATATAATTTCCATTTTCTTCAGCAAAAAAGAGGCGTTCATATTTTTACAAATACCCGTTTTTAATTTGTAATCGAAAAACAATTCGTCATTGATGATTTCAGCATCGAAATAATAATTGTGTACTTCCGGCATTTCCTTTTCAATTTCACACAAACTTAAATCGTGCGTGGCAATAATGCCTGTCGATTTTGAACTTACCAATTTCTGGACAAATTTTCTTGATCCAATCGCCTTATCTGTACTGTTTGTTCCCTTTAAAATTTCATCTAATATGATAAAATAATCTTCATTTTTAATTTCGTCAACAATAAATTTCAATCGTTTCAATTCAGAAAAGAAATACGATTCATTGTCGGCCAAAGAGTCCGAAGTTCGCATACTGGTAATCAATTTTATGGGGGAATATTTAAATGCTGACGCACAAACCGGCAAACCCATATTTCCCATAACAATTGCCAGAGAAACTGTTCTTAAAAAAGTGCTTTTACCAGCCATATTAGCGCCGGTAACAATGAAAAATTGTTGATTTTCAATGGTAAAATCATTGTCAACACGCTGTAAAACTTTCAACAGAGGATGTCCCAAATTTTGAGAAGAAATTACATATTTATGAGTCTCAATTTCAGGAAAAACATAGCTTGGATGGTTAAAAGCAAAATTTGCTAAGGAGTTTTGTGCATCAAAAAAAGCAATCACATTGATCCAATCTTCCACTTTGGTTTTATAACTGTCCATCCATTTTTCCAAATTATGTGACAATTTCAAATCACGCAATAAAAAAGCATTGCCAAAAAAAGCAATTATAAGGTTATTACGCTGATCGAAAGCATCTAATATTTTAGAAAATTTAGCAAATAAGACGGATGCCTTTTGCGATTCTGTTTGAATTGTTTGCTGTTTTTCTTTCAAAATTTGAGATTCAAACGAAGCTGTTTCAATTTCATTTAATAATTTATGATATTGCTTAAACGTATCTTTGGCATTGCTCGCATCTATGTATAATTCATTAACTTTATTGTAATAAGCGCCTGAAATTCCCATTCCCACAAAAATCCAAATTAAAAGGATTTGACCAGCAATCATTTGCATTGCAATAAGTACAATTAAAACCAATGAAATAATTGAAAACAGCGTAGGTAAAAACGATAAAAATTTGGGAAATACCGATTTGTAATTGTTTATCCAACTGATTATTTCTTTTGCAGGATGCTCCACTTTCACCAAACTGGCCAACGCAGAAAATCGCTGCCGCCATTTGGGTTTTTCGCTCAATTCTTTAATGCCTTCCTGCTTATTTGTAATGTTTGAAATACCGTTATTTGTTAATAATTCAACAAAATCCCGTCTGCCTTCATTGGTGACTGTCCGGTTTGCATATTGAAAAAACGAACCTTTGCCAAACAAATCAATATCATAACTAAATGGGTGCGCTGGATCAATAAATTCATTTCCGGGATTTAAAGAAAAATAATCCCTATTCAACACCTTAATTTCTGTATTGTTAATTTCAAGCAAGGCTTTATTGAGATCGCTTTTAGATTGCAATTTAGAATGTTTGGTCAACAAATAGAAGAACAAAAGTGCGGCAATCACCACAATATAAATCATAATTTTAGCATTGCCAAAGAAGAAATAAATGCCGGCAACGGCCATTAAAAAAACAAGCAACCGCAATGAACTTGACAAAGCCAATTGCTTTTTTAACGTTTTTTGCACTTGCTCAAAGTGCTTTTTTTCAGCAGTATAGAATTCTAACGGATCTTGCATTTAGTAATTTATGATACCTTCAGACAAACTGACTACTGAAAGCAATGGATATTTTTCTTTTAGCTTTAAGGTAACCTCATAACTTGTGATTCCTTTGCTGCAAATGATGACATAATGTTTTTTAAAATCGGGATGAAAATTTTCAACATCAAAAGCCTTGTAAGGCATTTTGTGGTGTACTTTGAATGGCAAAAATTCTTTCGAATTGTTGAACACACTCACAATTTTAAGCGTTGAATCTCCAATTTTTTCTTTTAATACTGAAGCAGAAATTATCAAAGAAGGATCTTGATTAGCGCATGTTTCGGCTACATAATCTGAATTTTCAAAAATATTTTTTATGTCTAAAGATTTGTTTTTCTTTAGCTTCATTTTGAACTGCGAATTTTCCAAAGCATTGTAAATTAACAATTGATTGGTGAGTAACTTACCAGTTTTGGTGATTAATTTCACCACTTCATTTACTTGTAAGAGCGCAATCATCCCAACAATAGGATTCATCGTTCCGGCTTCTTCGCAGTTTGGAATATCTGTGGCAATTTTAGGAAAAGCATCTCGTAAATTACAAGTATAATTTCCATCTTCATCCAACACGTTAAAGGTGGCTGCATAGCCGTCAAACTTATATAATGAACCGTAAACCAAAGGTTTTTTCGCGATTACGCAGGCGTCATTTATCAAATACTTCACCTGCAAATTATCAGTTCCGTCAACCACCACATCAAAATTGGAAATCAACTTTAAAATTGAATTTTTTGTTACCGCTTCATTGGTAAATGAAACTTTGGTGAAAGGCGTTCTTTTCTTTATTTCATTGGCAAGCACCTCCACTTTTGGCCTATTAACATCTTCCGTTTTAAAAAAAACCTGACGGTGCAAATTTGAAACAGAAACTGTATCAAAATCCACCAAATGAAGTTCTCCAACTCCGCTTGTCGCCAAATAAATAGCAACCGGACTTCCCAATCCGCCGCAGCCAACCACCAATACTTTTGCTTGTTGCAATAGCGCTTGTCCGGCTTCACCAATTTCTGATAAAGTAGTTTGCCTTTGAAAATAAGTTTCTTTGATGAAATTCATTATGGATTTAAAATTGAATTTTGTTTCACCGTAATTTCGTGAATTTATTCCTCGTTTATTTCTTTATGGGCAGCCTTAAATTCTTCAGGTGTATTGATATTTCTGATGAAATCATCATCCACTTCAATAATTTCAATTTCCGAATTGAGCAATACTTTCCGTGGACAAGAATATCCCTGCGCTAAGTAATTGAGCAATAAGGTATAACTTTTAGGTTCCCAAATGGTAATTAAAGGTTCTGGAAACTTACTGTTTTTCCCTTTTATGGCGGTCGCCGCTTTTGACGGATTTCTGTGTTTCAACAAAAGTTTGATAACCTCATCATTCACAAAAGGCAAATCGGTCGCCAAAACCAACCAAGCCGCATTAGGATTTTCCTGAAACGCGGAACAAATGGCTCCAAAAGGTCCCAAGCCAACAAATTTGTCGGTGATTTTATTCTCAATTCCTATTTCCTGATCTGACCTAACCGAAAGATATGTTTTTAAGTGATGTTTTTCTAACAATTCAATCGCAACATCGCGTTGATTTTTACCATAAAAATTAAGAGTTCCCTTATCGGTTCCCATTCTGGTGCTTTTCCCGCCTGCCAAAACCAACCCTTGAATTGGTGCAATTTTTTCTTTGATTAAATTTTCAATGTGTTTTGAAATCTTGTCAATTTCAGAGATATGATAGCACAGCAGATTTTTTATCTGCGGATTTTTTTCTTCCAAAAAATCGAAATATTTTGCATCATCCGTAAGTTTTATGACAAACTGAATGTTGTTTAGCTGATCCAGTCTTTTTAAGACGGAAGCTTCTTTTTCCTTGTCTAAAATCAAAATCTGTTTGGCGCCTTCAAAATGATTTCCATTGATAAATACCAAGTCATGTTGTGAAAACTGAATGCGCTGATTGAACTTATTGAGCTCATTTTTTAGTGAAACAGCAAGGGTTCCCTTTGAATGAAAAGTAAAAGTATCAACAGCTTTTTGTTCAATTTCTTCATTGTGGGAAGCATCCAAATAAGCAAGTTTATAGCTTTGCAATTTTTCGGAGACCTGTTGAACCAAATTTGAAACAATGCTGCATTTTGTGCCAACAATTGAAATTTCATTCGGTGCAAAATTATCGTTAGCCCGTAATTTAAGTTTTGCGTGTTTTTGATGTTTACTCATTTTTGATGTCGCTTTTTCCTCCTGATTTTTTTAACAGTTTAACTTCTTTTATCACCATTTTTTGAGAAATGGATTTACACATATCATAGACAGTTAATGCCGCAATAGTCGCGCCAGTTAATGCTTCCATTTCAACACCGGTTTTTCCTTCCATTGTAACAGTGCACAAAATTTCTATATTTTCTTTATCTGTAATTTCAATGCTAATATCAACGCCATTAATTAATAAGGGATGGCACATAGGAATCAATTCCGATGTTTTTTTAACCGCTTGAATTCCGGCAATAATTGCAGTTTGAAAAACCGGACCTTTTTTGGTGATCAACTCTCTATCTTCAAAATTCTCAATAATTTGATCGCCTAAAAACATGATGGCTTTTGCAGTTGCTACTCTATTGGTCACCTTTTTATCTCCAACATTGACCATTTTAGGTTGGTTCTTTTTATTTATATGAGAAAATTCACTCACAACTATTAATTTTATTTGTTAACTATTTTTAATACTGAGCGATAAAGTTAAATTAAAAAGATTAAATTCACATAGTTTTTACATTCTATATGAGAAAGATAGTTACTTATTTTTTTATTTTTTGCCTTGGTGCTCTTATTACTTTTTTCTACTTAAAAAAAGACATTTCAGATCGCGAAAAAGAACAAACTCAAATTATTTTGAATGAAGTTAAAAACGTTCGAAAATTGGTAGTTGTTGAAAGTACTTTTTCGCAATTATATAACTATGAAAAATCTAAATATTTTTTAATTGAACAGTTTTCTTTTGATAAAAAAGTTGTGTTGGCTGTAACGGCAACAATTCAAATATCTTATGATTTAACTAAGTTAAATATTGAAACAGATACCATACATAAAAAAGTAATTATAAACAATATCCCTCAACCTGAAGTGTTTATATCTCCAAATATTTCGTATTTTAATTTTGAACAAAGTACTTTTAATTCTTTTACAAAAGAAGAATTGAACAAGGTTCATGCAAAAGCTATTAAAAAAATAAAAGAAGCCTCAAATATTACTGGATTAAAGGAAACTGCAAAAATTCAATTAATTAAAGAGCTACAAAAAATATATAAAATGACAACTCTTTTAGATTGGGAATTCGTAGATCATACAGGACTTAATATTAAGCCTAACGAATTTAAAGATTAATCTATCTATAATTCAATACTGAGAATATTTCTCCTTTAGTAAAATTACTTCTATCATCCGGCAATTCCAAAAAAGCATCGGCATCTGCTAAATTGGCTAAATCGCCTGATCCTTTTCCTGAAATGGGCGTTGCCCATAATTTACCTTCAATCTGATTTAATTTTACTTGCAAAAAATAAGTCATTTCAGGTTTGAAATAAAAATCTTCGCTTAAAATTGCCTGCTGTTTGTTTTCAAAATTCAATCCAACGGATTTATAATACCAAGGGTTAAAATATTTTACGCAATTTACAAAAGTTGAAATCGGATTTCCAGGGAAAGCAAAAATTGTTTTCTCTCTCTTTTTACCAAACCAAAATGGTTTTCCCGGACGTTGCTTTACTTTATGAAAAAGCTTTTTTACACCCAATTCGTTTAAAACTTCCGGAATAAAATCGAATTTCCCTTTGGAAACAGCGCCACTAAAAATCAAAGCATCATAGTTTTCCAACAAAGATTCAATTTTGGTTAAAAGCACCTCCTTGTCATCCAAAATATGCAGTGTATCTGCTTCTATATGCAGTTTTTTCAACAGGGAAACCATGGTAAAAACATTACTTCTTCTGATTTGATGATCAGCCGGATTTTCACCAACTTCAACCAATTCATTACCCGTTGAAACAATTATTACTTTTGGTTGTTTGGCAACTTTAACCATGGTTTTGCCAACGGTGGCAAAAATCCCAATTTCGGCAGGAGAAATGAGTGTGTTTTCATTTATCAGTAAATCGCCTTGTTTTTTGTCGGTTCCTTTTAGATGAATATTTTGAAATCTTTTTACAGCCTCTAAATTTATTGTTGCGATTCCGTTTTCAATGGTTATCAGTTCATATTGTATTACGACATCCGTGTTTTTCGGCAACACGGCTCCTGTCATCGCTTCCATGCAATTTGATGCGTTTTGAAGCGTTAACTGCGGACTTCCGGCAGCCTGAATTCCTTCAATCGTAAAAATTCTCTGTCCATTGTTAAAAGCTTCCGAAGAAATTGCAATTCCGTCCATACTTACTCTGTCAAAAGGCGGAAAATCACGATCGGCCAAAATAGCCTCTTTTAAAACACGACCTGAAGCATTCAAAAAATCAACTTCTTCGGTTCCAAAATTTTCAGAATTATTTAAAACAATTTCTAATGCTTTGTTTACGGTGATTAAGTTCATATCTGCTAATTATTAAGGCTTTACTGTTATTTTATGAAAACTCAAGGCAGATGAAATTTTTATTTTAAACTATGTAAAACAGCCATTACACAAAGTTCTGCCCGGTTAATTTGTGGCAAAGTCATTTTTAATTATCAATTTTCGATTGATTTAACCACCAATTGTGGACATACTTTCTGAAACAACGTTTCCTCGTGTAGCTTCAGCAATAAAACCATTCTCGGGTTTATGGTGAACGGTATCAATAAATAGTTTCTTTAATTCGTCATCGCTCGCGCCATTTCTTATAAAATCCCGTACATTAAAAACACCGCCATCAAACAAACAGTTTTTGAATAAGCCTGTTGAAGTAATTCGAATCCGGTCACACTCGTTGCAAATAGTGCGCGTAAATGCGGGAATAATTCCAAAAGTTCCTTGGTAATTTGGAATGCGATAATTTATAGAGGTTGAAGATTTTTTGGATAAAATTGGATCAATATCCGCATAATGATTTTTTATATGGTTCAGTATTTTTTTAAAATTCCAAACTTCCGAAATGTCTCTTTGCCCTTTTCCGTTAAAAGGCATTTCTTCAATAAATCGAACGGCAACGTCCTTATTTTTGGTAAGTTCAATGAAATCGATAATTTCATCGGTATTGACACCTGACTGCACGACTACATTTAATTTTAGCTTCAAACTGCTTTTTTCGAGCTTTTCAAAAGTATCATAAACACTGTCAAAAAGATCCCTTCGGGTAATTTTTTCGAACTTTTCCTTTTTAAGGCTGTCTAAACTTAAATTAATTGCATTGATTTTATACGCTTCTAATTGATCAATATGGTTTGAAATTAAAGCGCCATTAGTGGTGATGTTAATTTCCTCTAGCTTATCATTAAAAGAGAGTGATTCCAAAAAATTCACAAAGTCCTTTCTCACAAAAGGCTCTCCGCCTGTTAATCGTACTTTATTAACGCCCAATTCAGAAAGCACACGAGTAATACGGTACATTTCTTTATAGGAAAGCAGTTCTTTTCTGTCTACGATATCAATTCCTTGAGCTGGCATGCAGTACTGGCAACGCAAATTACAACGATCAGTGACTGCTAATCGCAAATAGGTTATTCTTCTACCAAATTTATCTCTTAACTCCATTAATTAAGGGTGATTTTATTTCTTCCCAAAGTTACTATTTCTTTTTTTCCTAATTTTTCCAAAGTTCTTGATATTGCTTCTCGGGAAACTTTTAAATCACGCGCAATGTCAAAATGCTTTTTCTGAATTGTGTTTTTACTGGTTGTTAAACTGGTATATTCTAAATATTTCAACAACCTGAACTCTAAATTTTCAAAAGCGATATCATTAATTTTTTCAATTAAATAAGCCGTTTGCTGTTGATTCAATTTAAAATAAAATGACTGCCACGTGCTGTATTTTAAAAACCACGAAATTACAACTTTCGACGGTATTGCAATGTATGTTACGTTACTTTCAGCTTTCAGCCTAATGTCACTTTTTTTGTTTTCTATTGCATAGGTTATGGCGATTGCGCTGATTTGTCTTGCTGTTAAATAATGCAAAAAAATACCGTTTCCTTTTCCGTCACGTCTCTTTACTTTTACAATTCCGGAAACAATTAAGGGAATAAAATCAATATCCGTTCTAACATCTAAAATTATTTTGTCTGCCTCAACAGATTTTAAAATACCGTTATTGCAGATTTCTGATCGTAAATTCTCCTCAAATAACTCTGAAAAATTAGCTGCAACAATATCGTGTATTTTCATTCTTAATTATTGTTTTTTAATGAGGTAATTTGTCTTTGTAAAGGCCGTGAAAAAATGCACCCAAAGTGGCGCCAAAAATAACCACCAAAATTGAAACAACGCCTTTTCCTACAAGGACAAACATTGGTCCCGGACAGGCACCTGCCAATGCCCATCCCAATCCGAATAGAATTCCTCCCAAAATATTTCGATACAATCCTTCTTTTTTGGGCATTACATGAATTTCTTCTCCTTCAAAAGTTTTAACCACCTTTTTCTTAAATAAAAACATACTTATCATTCCCAAAAGAACAGCAGAACCAATAATTCCATACATATGGAAGGATTGAAACTTAAACATTTCGTATATTCTGTACCACGAAATTATTTCTGCCTTACTCATTACAATTCCGAAAATAATACCCACTAAAAAAAACTTTATAAATTTCATAAGGCTAAAGTATTAAGGGTAGCATAAACCAAGTCATTACCAAACCTCCTATAAAAAAGCCTATTACCGCAATTAATGAGGGAAGTTCTAAATTACTAAGTCCAACAATTGCATGGCCAGATGTGCAGCCTCCTGCCCAACGTGCACCAAAACCAACCAAAAAACCTGCAATAATTAAAATTGAAAAACCTTTTAAAGAAAGCATGGTATCAATACTGAAAATTTCATCGGGCAAATATGTTTGACCTGCATTCATGATTCCAATATCAGCCAAATCTTGAACTGTTTGCGGACTTATGGCAACGGCATCAGTTGTTGTCAAATAATTTGAGGAAATAAAACCGCCAACGATGGCGCCTGTAATAAAAATTAAGTTCCATAAATTACCTCTCCAGTCAATCTTAAAATAGTCCACAAAGTTTCCTGCACCACCTATTGAACAAAATGTTTCCAGATTTGATGACACACCAAATCGTTCACCAAAATAATAAAGCAAAAACATGACAAACGAAATTATGGGACCGGCAACATACCACTCCCATGGTTGTGTTATAAAATCCATAGTCTATGTTATTTAAAACTATCAAAAGTATCTTATAAATCGAATTACTTTGTGATTAACATCACGTAATTTAAAATTCCAGGATTTCAATCTTATTTCTATGCAGCTTTATTTTCCCTTCGTTTTCAAGTTGCTTTAACAATCGTGAAATAACAACTCTTGAAGTATGTAAATCATAAGCGATGTCTTGATGGGTGGTGTTTAATGAAGTTTCTCTCATAATTTGAGCTTTGTCGGTAAGATACTTATACAAGCGCTCATTCATTTTCATAAAAGCCAGGCTATCGATAGTTTCCATCATTTCATTTAAACGAATGTTGTAACTATCAATCACAAAATTTCTCCAGGATTTGTATTTCACCAGCCATTCATCCAATTTTTCTGTTGGTAAAAAAATAATTTCAGATTCTTTTTCTGCAATTGCCCTGATACCGCACTTGCCATTTGAAATGGCACTTGCAAACGAACTGGCGCAAGTGTCTCCACGTTCCAAAAAGTACAGTAATATTTCATCTCCTTTTTTATCTTCCCTCACAATTTTAATGGCGCCTTCCAATAACAAAGGAACGCCTTTCATTTTATCTCCTAAATCAACCAATACTTCATTTTCGCGTAATTTTTTATAAACGCCAACCTGAACAATTTCATCAAGTAATTCTTTTTCAAAAACAAATGAAAAATATTTTTCGAGCTTTTCTCTCATCTTTCTATATAATTTAAAATTTTTAACGTCGCCCCAGTTTTATCGACTACATATTTTTTGGCACTTTTTCCTGCTTCTGTCCGCATTTCGTTCAACTGAAAAAATTCACCTAACTGCAAAGATAATTCATTAGAATTATTTACAACAAAGCAAGCCCTATTTTTCACCAAATCAATGGCTTCATTAAATTTATGATAATTTGTACCTATGAGAATTGGAATGCCAAAAGTTGCAGGTTCCAAAACATTATGAATGCCGGTTTTTGTAAATCCTCCACCAACATAAGCCACATTTGCATAACTGTAAATTTTTGTCAAAATTCCTACAGTATCAATTATAAAAACTTGATAATTGGAAATATTTTTAGTATCCCTTTCTGAAAACAAGATCACTTTTTTTGAAATACTATTTTTTAAATCGGCAATATCATTAGCATCAATGTTGTGTGGCGCAATAATGAATTTTTCATTTTCTGAAGCTTTGCTATTGATATAATCTACCAACATCGTTTCATCTTCTTTCCAAGTGCTTCCGGCAACAACGGTATATTTACCATCAATAAATTCTTCTATAAACGGAAGCTTGTTGTTTTGCTGGGTAATTTCAAAAACACGATCAAAACGCGTGTCGCCGCTAACGGAAACATTGTTAAAATTAATATTATTCAGCAATTGTTTGGAGTTCTCATCCTGCACAAAAAAATGAGCAAAAGTAGTCAGAGATTTTCTCATAAAGCCTCCAAACCAATTAAAAAATGGTTGATTTTTTCTAAATATTCCAGAAATTAATAAAGTTTCAACATTGTTTTTTTTAAGTTCTTTCAAAAAGTTTGGCCAAAATTCATATTTCACGAAAATGGCCAGTTGAGGGTGAACAATCTTCAGAAATTTTTTTGCATTTTGGATTGAATCTAAAGGCAAATAACAAACCACATCGGCATATTCATAATTTTTACGCACTTCATAACCCGAAGGCGAAAAGAAAGTCAGTACCACTTTTTTATTCGGGAATTTTAATTTTAGCTTTTCTATAATTGGCCTTCCTTGCTCAAATTCTCCCAAAGAAGCGCAATGAATCCAAATGACTTCATCATTTTTGGAAATCGCTTGTTGCAATTCAAAAAAAGTTTGTTTTCTTCCATCAATAAAAAGTTTGATTTTTTTATTGAAAAGAGCCGCTATTTTTAAGACAAATGCGGCAATTAAAATAAGTATGTTGTATAAAAAGTACATAGACGCACAAATGTACTAAATAGCGCATAAAAAAACGCCCAAACTTTAAAGTTTGGGCGTTTAAAATATATTAAATCTAAATGTTAAGCTTCGATAGGATCGATAGAAACATATGATTTGTTATCTCTTCTTTTTGAGAATTTTACCAAACCATCAACTCTAGCGTGTAAAGTATGATCTTTTCCCATATATACGTTATCACCAGGATGGTGTTGAGTTCCTCTTTGACGAACTATAATGTTCCCTGCGATTGCACCTTGTCCACCAAATATTTTTACTCCTAGCCGTTTCGATTCCGATTCCCTACCGTTCTTCGAACTACCTACTCCTTTTTTATGTGCCATGTCCTTATGGTTTTAAAATTGTGATTCTTATTTAGTTAATGCTTCAATTAATTCAGCTTTCTTAAGAGAAGTATATCCTTCAATACCTTTTTCTTTAGCCAAAGCTTTCAATTCAGCAACAGTCATTGATTCTAAATCAACAGATGCAGTTTCTTTTGGTGCTGCAACTTTAGCTTTAGGTGCTTCTTTTTTAACAGCCGCTTTTTTTGTAGTGCCACTGGCAAAAATACCTTCAACTTGAATTTCAGTTAAAGCCTGGCGATGACCATTCTTTTTTCTGAATCCTTTTCTACGCTTCTTTTTGAAAACGATTACTTTATCACCTTGAAGGTGACCTAAAATTTTGGCCGTTACTTCGGCTCCTTCTATAGCTGGGGCGCCAATTGTTATTGTACCATTGTCGCCTACTAGAAGAACTTTACCAAAAGAAACACTTGCTCCTTCTTCTTCGTGTAAACGGTGTACGTAAACTTTTTGGTCTTTTGCTACTTTAAACTGCTGCCCTGCTATCTCTACAATTGCGTACATAAGCTTTGTTTTTATTCGCTTTATTAATTAAATTGGTTGCCTTTTCTACTTAGGCGGGTGCAAATATATGTCTTTTTTCTTATTTCTGCAAAACAAATTTACCCAAATAAATTGCTCGTTTTTAGCTTTTTAAAATTGGAATAATTAAGATTTCGTTAATTTTTTAACAATTAATGACTTTTTAATAATACATTTGATTTCATTTTTGCTATGAATTATCTACAAAATAAATCACTATTTCTACTTCAAAATGTAACATCTAAACAACAAACGCGACCTATTCGCAACATTAATTAAATTAAACCAAGTAATAACTATGAGAAAAATTATGTATTTAAGCTCTTTAGCGCTATTTTTAAGCGTTAGCATGTATGCTCAACAAGTAGCATTTGAAGAGTACGACTTAAGTAACGGCCTACACGTTATTTTACACAAAGACAATTCTGCGCCTATTATAAGCACCTCGGTAATGTACCACGTTGGCGCCAAAGATGAAGTGCAAGGACGTACCGGATTCGCACACTTTTTTGAACATTTATTGTTTGAGGGAACAGAAAACATTCCTAAAGGCGAATTTTTTAAAATTGTGTCTGCCAATGGCGGAAGAAACAATGCCAACACCACTCAAGACCGCACTTTTTATTACGAAACATTCCCTTCCAATAATTTAGAACTTGGCTTATGGCTAGAGTCTGAACGTATGCTTCACCCAGTGATTAACCAAGTTGGTGTTGATACGCAAAACGAAGTGATAAAAGAAGAGAAACGCGCCAGAATTGACAATGCGCCTTACGGAAAAATCATGTATCGCACAGGAATTAATCAGTATGTCTTTAAAAATCACCCTTACAAAAATTCAGTTATTGGAAGTATGGAGGATTTAGATGCTGCCAAATTACAAGAGTTTTTGGATTTTCACAAAAAATTCTATGCACCTAACAATGCTGTTTTAGTGGTAGCAGGTGATTTTGAAACTAAGGCCACCAAAAAAATGATCTCGGATTACTTTGGTGATATTCCCGCAGGAACACAAGTCGAAAGAGTAAATATTAAAGAAGCTCCAATCACAGAAAGCATTAAAGTTACCGAATACGACTCAAACATTCAAATTCCCGTTAAATTATTTATTTACAGAACACCCTCGAATAAAGATAAAGATTCTTATACTTTAGATATGGTTTCTTCAATTTTAACAAGTGGAAAAAGTGCCCGTTTGTACAAAAGCCTGGTTGAAGAAAAAAAAGCGCTTCAAGTTTTGGCATTTAACGATTCACAAGAAGATTATGGTGTTTATATTATGGGCGCACTCCCTATGGGAGAATCTACCTTAGATGATTTGGGTATTATCATGGATGAGGAAATTACCAAACTTCAAACTGAATTAATTTCAGAAAAAGAGTTTCAAAAATTACAAAATAAATTTGAGAACGATTTTGTGAATTCAAACTCCGGAGTACAAAATATTGCCAATACTTTAGCGGCAAATTACACTTTAAAGGGCAATACAAACTTAATTAACGACGAAATCAAAATTTATCGCTCCATAACAAGAGAGGACATAAAGCGAGTTGCAAATGAATATTTGAATAAAAACAGCCGCGTTGAAATGGATTATCTTAAAAAGGAAATTGAATAATACTAAAGATGAAAAATAATATGAGAACCAAAATAACCACATTAATTGCATTATTTCTTCTATCCTTAGGGGTTACTGCACAAATAGACAGATCTCAACAACCAAAATCAGGGCCTGCACCTATCATAAATTTAGGCAAGCCACAAACTTTTGAACTTAAAAATGGTTTAAAGGTAATGATAGTTGAAAATCATAAATTGCCAAAAGTTTCCGCTACCTTAATTTTAGATAACGGACCTATTTTTGAAGGAGAAAAAACCGGAATTTCAAGTATTACAGGAGGAATGATGGGAAATGGAACCAAAACAATTTCAAAAGACGCTTTTGTTGAAGAAATTGACTTTTTAGGTGCTAACTTAAATATCGGCAGCCAAAGTGCAAGTTTCAATACCTTGTCTAAATTTTTCCCAAGAATTTTGGAATTAACAGCAGATGCTGTACAAAACCCACTCTTTACGCAAGAAGAATTTGATAAAGAGCAAGCCAAACTAATTGAAGGCATTAAATCTGGAGAAAATAGTGTTGCTGCCATTGCCGCAAAAGCACAAAACGCTTTGGTTTATGGGAAAAACCATCCTTATGGAGAATTTGAAACAGAAACAACTGCTAAAAATGTAGCATTGGCTGATGTTCAAAATTTTTACGCCACTTATTTTAAACCAAACAATGCTTATTTGGTAATTGTTGGAGATGTTACTTTTAAAGATGTCAAAAATCGGGTAACAAAACTTTTCAGAAACTGGGAAAAAGGAACCATTCCTGCGTATGAAATTCCTAAAGTAGCTGATGTTTCCAAGACTGAAATTAACTTTATTGATATGCCAAATGCGGTACAATCTGATATTGCAGTCATAAATACAGTAAATCTAAAAATGGGCAATCCCGATTATTTTTCGGCTTTATTGGCAAATAAAATATTCGGTGGCGGCGGCGAAGGTCGTTTATTCTTGAATTTACGCGAAGATAAAGGCTATACTTACGGCGCTTATTCCAGAATTGGAAACGACGAAAGAACTTCGGCAACTTTCAAATCATCTGCTTCTGTAGGAAATATGGTTACAGACAGTTCTGTTGTGGAATTTATGAAAGAAATCAAAACTTTTAGAGATACCAAAGTTACTGATGAAGAATTGAAAAATGCGAAAGCTGCCTATATAGGAAACTTTGTAATGGCGCTTGAAAACCCTTCAATAGTAGCCAATTATGCCTTAAACATTGTAACTAAAAAATTGCCTCAAGATTTCTATGAAACTTATCTGCAAAAAATAAATGCAGTAACGGTTGATGATGTTCAACGAGTGGCTCAAAAATATTTTAGCGAAGACAATGCAAGAATCGTAATTGTTGGAAAAGCTTTGGACGTATTGCCTAATCTTGAAAAATTACCATATGCCATTAATTATTTTGATAAGGAATCAAACCCTGCTTCAAAACCGGAAATGTCAAAACCAATTCCAAATGGCCTTACCAAACAAACAGTTTTAGACAATTTCTTTGACGCCATTGGTGGTGCCGATAAAGTAAAAGCTTTAAAAAGCACTTTAGTTACTTATGAAGCAAATGCGATGGGAAGCGTTATTGAAACCACCGAAAAAAGAACTTCAACAAAATACGCCAATGAAACCAGCATGGGCGGAAATGTGATGATGAAAGTTGTGATGTCTGATGCAGGCGTTTTTATGAATAAACAACCGTTACCACCTGCAATGTCAGGCGAAATGACCTACACTTTAGGTACATTTCCAGAAATGGGATTGTTAAATAACGAAAATTCTAAATTAACAGGTATTGAAAATATTGACGGCAAAGATACTTATGTAATTTCAACTAAAGGTGAAATTGTTTCTTCTTCGGTTTATTTTGACGTTGAAAGCGGATTGAAAGTTAAAGAATTGCAAGTGATCACTATGCAAGGACAAACCCAAAATCAAGAAGCAACTTTCAGCGATTACCAAGAATTTAACGGCATTAAATTTCCCGGCACAAAAACAGGAAATTTAGGTCCGCAAAAAGTTGAATTTAAATTAATAAGCGCTAAAGTAAATGAAGGCGTTTCTGAGTCTGATTTTATTTAAATATATTTTTAAATTGAATTTGAAAACGGCTTAAGAAATTAAGCCGTTTTTTTATTTGGCCTTATTTGCCAGATAAACTCCGATAATAACTATGAAGCCGGCAATAAATTGTAAAAACGAAATTTTTTCTCCATCCAACAATCCCCAAAAAATGGCGACAATAGGAATTAAGTAAGTCACCGACGAAGAAAAAATAGGCGTAGAAATTTGCACCAATCTGTTGTACATTATTTTAGATACTCCGGTGCCAAAAATTGCCAAAATTGCCATATAAATTAATGCCGTGGTGGTTGTTTTATTAATTTCAAAGGTTCCAAAAAAATCTGTTGACCACATGACAATAAAAGTTGGAATGATTAACAATACAAAATTTCCGACTGCAATACTCAAAGCATTTAAATCGTGTAAATATTTTTTTATGATATTTACATTGAAGGCATATCCTATTGAAGCCAGTAATACAAACAAAGCATAAAAATAATTTTGATTTGGATTTAAAACAGCGCCTTCCAATATTAACATTGTGGTACCTATTAAACCAATAAACACTCCCAAAGCCTGTCTTCTGCTAAACCCTATCCCAAATACCAATGCCCCAAAAATTAAGGTATTTAATGGCGTCAATGAATTTAAAATGGAAGTAATGGAACTGTCAATATGTTCTACCGCAAATGCGAATAAAAAAACAGGAAAAAAAGTCCCAAGGAATCCATTTAATATTAAATAATACCAATGCCTTCGCTTAATCTTTAACAAACTTTTAAACCCAATTAAAAGTAAAAATACAGTTGTTATTAGGATTCTAAATATCCCGACTTGTATCGGCGTTAATCCTATCAGGGCCTTTTTCATTAAAATAAAGGAACTTCCCCAAACTAAAGAAAGAATAATCAAATAAACCCAGCGTAATTTTTTGTTCTCCATTTTATAAATAAAGTACAAAAATCGTATAAATATTCGGATTTAAAATTATTAGTTTCTAACTTCGCAGTCTACTTAAACAAAACCAGTTATGCAAAAAACACTATCAATTTTAATAATAGCATTCGTTTTATTCTCCTGTAATGAAGCCAAAAAAGACACAAACATTAATAAATCAGGGATTGAAAAACAAGAAGTTGCCGCCAACTATAAAAGTATCGAAGTTGAGATAGAAGGAATGACCTGTGAAATAGGCTGTGCCAAAACAATTGAGTCAAGATTATCCAAAGTTGAGGGCGTTAAATACTCAAAAGTTAATTTTGAAGCCAAAATTGGACAATTCACTTTTGATGAAAACAAAATAAGCCAAGAAGATATTGCCAAAAAGATTGCCGGAATTGCCGGAGGCGCTTTATATAAGGCCACTAAAATCACTGAAGTTGAAGAAATTAAAGAAATTAAAAAAAATTAATTAATTTTTTTTATTATTAATATAATTTGTTGTTTATTTGTACTAACAATAAAAATCAATCAAAAAATGAAACAATTTAAATTTTTAATAGCAATTGCAGTTTTTGTAAGTGTATTTGCTGTTTCTTGTAAAGAAACACCTAAAGAAGAAGCTCCAGCTGTTGAAGTAACTGTTGAAGAAGCTCCAGCTGTTGAAGTTGAAGTAGCTATTGATACAACAGTAGTTGCTCCAGTTGAAGAAGAAGCTCCAGCTGAATAATTATTTTTCTTTTAAAAACTAAAAGCTTCAGAGATCTGAAGCTTTTTTTATGCGTTATTTATTCTTAATGAGTCGTATAAAAACAACAAGGCCATAAAATATAATAAGCCTACCAACTGGTGACTTATGCCTAGAAACAGCGGAATTTCACCCTGAACATTTAGCACAGTTAAAATTCCCAATACAACCTGAACACAAACTAAAAATAAAGCGCCATTTAACCATTTTTTGGAAGGTTCTTCAACCTTGTTTTTTAATTTAAAAAACATATAAAATGTTGCTGCTGCCAAGAAATAAGCCAGCATTCTGTGCATAAATTGAATAAGCGCCGGCGCAAATAAATAAGTGTCGTAGTTAATCATATTGTTCCAGCCCCAATTCGCTGAATTCAGCAATACTTCTGGGATAAATTCCCCATTCATATCCGGCCAGGATGGATAATACAGTCCCGCTTTCATTCCAGCCATAAGTCCTGCAATTATCATTTGCACAAATGCTATACCAGCAATAAAAGTCACTGTTTTTTTGGAAGGAATAAGTTTTTTGCTTCCGAATAAATAAACATCCGACACCGTTTTAACCATTGCCCATATCACCAAAATCGCCAAAGTGAAATGAATTGTGAGTTTATAAGCATTTACCCAAGGCTTATTCACAAGGCCGCTCTGAACCATAATCCAGCCTGCGGAGGCAGTTAATATTGTTAACAAAATAACGATGCCCAAGCGCTTTATTAAGTAAAAATCGAGTTGCTTTTTAACCACAAAAATTAGAAAAGGGATTAAAAAGATAAATCCCAGCGATCGCACCCAAAGTCGGTGAAAAAATTCCCAGAAATAAATAAATTTAAACTCCTGTATGGTAAATGTCGAATTAATTTTATGGAACTGTGGCGTTTCTTTATAGAGCTCAAATTCACTTACCCATTCCTTTGCGTTTAACGGTGGAATAACACCTGTAATAATGTCCCATCTTGTTATAGATAACCCAGATCCAGTTAAGCGTGTTATACCTCCTAAGATAACTTGGCCAATTAACATAATTAAACCAATTATAAGCCAAATTCTTATTGTTTTTGTATATTTTGAATTGTTCACTTTTGTTTTTTCCATTCTAATGTTTCAATTAAATGAATGATGTCTTTTTCAACATATTTTATTGCTGGCACAATGGAATCGTAGTTTGGTCGTATATAAAAATATAAGGCTCCTGAAAGCACATGATTAACACTGTCGGTAGCCCTAAACTGAATATTTGTTGCTACATCTCCTTCAATATTATACAATTTCCCAAAAACCCTTTTTTCTAAATTTTCATAAGGCTTTGCGTTAATAGCATCAGCTTTTATAGTATGTTCAAAAGTTAATTTTTCAACTTCTGTTAGAATTTCATCTAAATTATTTTTTATAGGGCGATACGTAATATATATTGTGGCTTTTAAATGTGGATATTCAACGCTTGCGGAACAATTTTTATTAAATTTGATTTTGGCTAAATTCGAAATCTCAAAACTGTAGTCGCAATTTGATTCAATTTTTTTATACGTTGCCTCAGGATATTGAAGTATTAAATAAGGTGTTGGTTTTGGCAAAGCTTCTCTTCCACAGGAAACTAAAATAAAAGCCAAAAAAAATAACGTACCAAAATTTTTCATTTTACACTTTTACGAACTCCCTGTTGATAGTCACTTTTACTTGTTTTATTCTTTTTTTGTCCATAAGCTCCACTTTGAAGGAATATTCAAAGAAAGTAATTATTTCTTGTTTTCTTGGGAATTTTCCATGAATTTCTAAAATAAACCCAGCAATAGTTTCAGATTCTCCCTTATTTTCTTCAAACAGATATACATCTTCAATTTCTAAAATTTTATAGAAATCCTTTAGATTTGTTTTCCCCAAAATCAAAAAATTATTTTCATCTATTTTTGAATAAGCGATATCATCATGATCATACTCATCACTAATATCTCCAACAATTTCTTCAATAACATCTTCAAGGGTAACAATACCGCAAGTTCCTCCGTATTCATCAACAACTACCGCCAAATGATTTTTCTTTTCCTGAAATTCTTTCAGCAAATCATCTAACTTTTTATTTTCAGGAACAAAGTAGGGCTCTCTAATTAATTGTTTCCAATCAAAATTTTTCTCATCTATATAAGGCAATAAATCTTTGGCATATAAAACGCCAATAATTTCATCGATATTTTCATCGTAAACGGGGATTCTCGAATATCCTTCATCAACAATTTTCGCAACTACATTTTCATATGTTTCTTCTTTAGAAAGTGCAAAAATATCAATACGTGGGGTCATAATTTGTCCTGTTTCAGTATTTCCAAAACTTACGATTCCTTGCAGAATTTTTTGATCATCTTTAGTGGTGGTCTCATTAGAAGTAAGTCCTAATGCCTGCGATAATTTTTCAACCGACAAACTTGATTTCTGTTTACCTAAATTATTTTCAATAATATTGGTTAAACTCAATAACGGAAGGCTTATAAATGAGAGAAGTGACACCAAAATTTTAATGGGAAACACCATAAAAATAGCAAACTTTAAAGAATTTCTGGTTGCATATAACTTTGGTAAAACCTCGCCAAAAAGTAAAATTAAAAATGTAACTAATACAACTTCAATTAAAAATTTTAATAAATCCGATGCTATTTCAGCAAACAAAAAGTCACCTATATAAGCAAAAATCAGGACGATTAATATATTGATAAAATTATTTGAAACTAAAATGGTGGCTAACAGTCTTTTTGGCTTTTCCAGCAATAAAGCCACTGATTTTTCTTTATTTGATTTTGATTCAGACGCTCTGTTGAGATCAGTTTGGGAGAGTGAAAAAAAAGCAACTTCAGTTCCGGAAATTAACGCTGAAAGTATAAGCAATAAAAAAAGTGTTACAATGCTCACAACTTTATATAGAACAGTGGCTGATAAAAGAATTGATAAAAACGTGGGTTCAGGATCCAACTTAAATACAATTTAATTAAACTTTAGAATGGTAAATCATCCTCTTCTGGTTCATTTTTGGGGACTCCTTGACTTGAAGAATCCAGTGGTTTTGAATCCGTTTGGGGAGCCGGCGCAATCAATTCCTTTTTAGTGGTTAAAAAAGTCATGTCAACCACATGAATTTCAGTGGTGTATCTTTTAGCACCATCTTCACCTTCCCATTGTCTTGTTTTTATGCGGCCTTCAACGTATGCTTTATCGCCTTTAGATAAATATTTTTCGCAAATTTCAGCCAATTTATTTCTAACTACAATATTATGCCATTCTGTTGTTGTAACTTTTTCACCAGTTTTCTTGTTTGTATAGGTTTCGTTTGTTGCCAAAGGAAACCGTCCAATAGCATTTCCGCCCTCAAAATAATGCATCTTAACCTCATCACCCAAATGCCCTATTAGTATTACTTTGTTTATTGTTCCAGCCATTTTTTTAAGTATCAATTAATTATCAAAAGTACTAAAAAATTCACTCGTTTTATACCGATTTAAAAAATTGTCGATCAATGCAGATACGGGATATTTCTTTACAGCTTCCCAAGGGACCTCAAAATTAACTGAAGTAGTGGTGGTTACTACCCAAAATTTGGCATAAATATGTTGGTGGGTTAATTTGTGTACAAGCACTTCTTTATCGAAAAGTTCAACATTTACGTCAAAATTATAAAACAAGTCCTTAAATATTTCATGTTCAATAAGCTCTTCTTCATGTATAATATCGCTAGTTTCTATTAATGGAAACTCATATAAATTTTTCCATATTCCCTTTTCGCGTTTGACAATTTTAGTTTTATGGTCATTTGAATCAATCACAATATAATTAAAGTGCCTTATTTTGATTTTCGATTTCTTTTCTTTTACGGGAAGGTCTTTAACCCTATTTTTAGAAAGTGCGAAACAGCTGTTGTTCAAAGGACAAATTGCACAATCCGGATTGCTGGGTTTGCACATCAATGCGCCAAATTCCATAATGGCCTGATTGTGTGTGCTTGGATTTTCTACGTCTAGTAACTGTTGTGCCAATTGCTTAAATTCTTTAATCCCTGAAGAAGAATTTACGGTCGTGTCTATTCCAAAATATCGCGCCAAAACCCTGTACACATTTCCATCAACAACAGCAGTTGGCTCATTAAAACATATTGAAGCTATTGCAGAAGCCGTGTAATCGCCAACTCCTTTAAGTTTTAAGAGTTCTTTATAGGTTGAGGGAAAATTCCCGTTTAGTTCATTTACAATATATTTTGCAGAAAAATGCAAATTTCTTGCTCTGGAATAATATCCCAAACCCTGCCAAAGTTTTAGCACTTGCTCTTCAGAGGCCATTGCCAAATCAAATACCGTGGGAAATTTTTCAATAAATTTAAAATAATAAGATGTTCCCTGGTCAACTCGGGTTTGCTGCAGAATAATTTCGGACAGCCAAATGGGATATGGGTTAGTTGTGGCCCGCCAAGGTAAATTTCTTTTATTTTGTAAATACCAGAATACTAATTGTTTAGAAAAAATCATTTCATTTTTTATAAAACACAATGATACATCTTTTAATTAATTAAATTTTAGTGAATTAACTTTTAGAATTTCATTATTATATCATATATTTGCCGTCTTAAAATTATAATAACATATAACAATATTAAAAAATGACGAAAGCAGAAATCGTATCAAATATTGCAGACAGATCTGGAATAGAAAAAGCAGATGTATTAGCAACTGTTGAAGCGTTCATGGAAGAGGTAAAAGATTCTTTAGAAAAAGGAGATAATGTTTACTTAAGAGGTTTTGGAAGTTTTATCATTAAAACAAGAGCTGAAAAAACTGGAAGAAACATTTCAAAAAACACCACAATTAAAATACCAGCTCACAACATCCCTTCATTTAAACCTGCAAAAGTGTTTGTCGAAGGCGTTAAAACTAAGGTAACTGTATAACCAATCTCAAAGTAGGTTGAAAAATATTTATTAATTTAAAACAACTTTTAATTATGCCAAGTGGTAAAAAAAGAAAAAGAGCGAAAATATCGACTCATAAACGTAAAAAAAGAGCAAGAGCAAACCGACATAAAAAGAAAAAGTAAGCTAAGCTTACTTTTTTCTTTTCAATTTTAAAGTTCATTGAAATAAATATTTGCAGTTAATGCAAATATTGTTGGGTATATATATATATATTACCCTGTAAAACTTAGTATAAATCGTTCGAGTATTTTATTTGAACACAAAACAATTCAGAGTGAAAACAGAATTAATAATTAGATCAAACTTCTCTGATATTGATTTTGCCTTATTAAAAGATGGTAGATTAACAGCACTAAACAACGAATCCAAT